>Ga0209566_100072_pt1 | contig 167764 bp, 124 predicted proteins | sample Araplavi_mTSA_r2_2_FD_184287 | JGI IMG/M metagenome (GOLD analysis project Ga0209566, IMG submission 184287) | Arabidopsis root microbial communities from North Carolina, USA - plate scrape CL_Cvi_mTSA_r2 (SPAdes) (version 2) | ecosystem: Host-associated > Plants > Roots > Endosphere | place... | reverse complement strand
CCACACATTTCCAACGGCTCGTCAAGTCCTATTTCTCTTTCTTTGGTGCAAAAAAAGAGCGGGCTATCTTTCGATAACCTGCTCTTCTTCATGATTTTTGGATCTGTGCCTTAACTTAATGACATTGTTCTCCGGAGCGCCTCTTTTTTTTCGTCCGCGAGCGCGGCGACTGCCATTGAAGCCGTGTATGCAAGATTTTCGATGTCCAAAGTTTGGCGGAAGGCCCCGTATATGTTACGATCGATAGGTCTATGTCTCGTTTTACAAGGACGGGAGGTTAAGCGAATGCCGATAACCGTAAGGCAGGTGCTCGACGCGCTGATTGCACCTGTGGGCACGCTGGACGACACGGTCGATACGCTGAAAAGCGGTAGGGCGGACGACGAAGCAAGAGGCGTAGCCGTCGTATTCACCGCGACCTACGACGTCATCCGGCGCGCGGTCGATTCCGGCGCCAATCTGATCATCGCTCATGAACCGACCTATTATAATCATTTGGACGAAACCGGCTGGCTGAGCGGCGATCCGGTATACGAACGCAAGCGCGCGTTGATCGAGGCGTCGGGCGTGTCGATTTTCCGGCTGCACGATTACGTGCACGAGTACAAGCCCGACGGCATCGTCGACGGCATGCTGGAGGCGCTCGGCTGGGAAGCCTACGGCGACCCCGACGAGCCCGCGCTGTTAACGCTGCCGCCCGGAACCGATCAAACCGTGCGTTCGATCGCCGAAGAGGCGAAGCGCAAGCTCGGCATCGAGAGCGTACAGGTGGCCGGCGATCCGGAGCTTCCGGTCAAGCGCTTCGGCCTCGCGGTCGGCGCGCCCGGCGGCAAGGCGCAGATGGCTTTCCTGCGGGAGCGGGATATCGATCTGCTGATCGTAGGCGAGACGAACGAATGGGAGACCAACGAATACGTCAGAGATGCTGCCGACATGGGCATGTCCAAAGCGCTCATCGTACTCGGCCATCAGAAGAGCGAGGAAGCGGGGATGCGCACCGTCGTCAAGCTGCTGCAAGACGCCTTCCCGACGCTGCCGGTTGAGCTCTTGGAGATCCCGCCCGCGCTGCGGCGCATATAGACGATCGCGGCACACTTATACAACAGACGGAAGCAGGTAATCACGGCATGGCACCAACGGAACGGCAGACCTACCGCTTCAGCGAAGCGCCCATTTGGGACTTGCAGCGGGCGTATTACGAACAGCTGGGCTTAAAAGCATGGAACAACGACCAGGTTCCGCAATATATTACGAGCAATCCGATGATCGGTACGGTGTACGCGGATCTCATTTTCAGTTTTCTGCAAGACCGGGCAAGCCTCGGCGAGACGCAGGAGACGGTGACGCTCGTGGAGCTCGGCGCCGGTGCGGGGCGGCTTGCCTACCACGTGCTGTACGAGTTGAACCGGCTCATCGCATATGCGGGCATCGCGCTGCCGCCTTTCCGGTATGTCATGACCGACCTTGCGCTTAAAAACGTGGAGGGCTGGCGGCGTCATCCGGCGTTCGCGCCGTTTATCGAACAAGGCATGCTCGACTTTGCCACGTTCGACGCCGAGCGCGACACGGCGCTCAAGCTGATCGTGAGCGGCGAGACGATCGCGCCGGGAGATCTCGGCCAGCCTTTGCTCGTCGTCGCCAACTACTTTTTCGACGGCATCCCGCAGGAGCTGATCTACGTCGGCGACGGCTTGATCTATGAATGCGACGTCGTCGTCGGGCAGGCGGAGGCCGAAGCGGGCGGGACGCCTTCGGAGATGCTCGGGCGCATGACGCTGGAATACGAGCACCGGAGGGCGCCGCGATACGAGGAGGATCAATTCCCGTATCGGGATGTGATCGCGCTGTACCGGCAAGAACTCGAGGATTCCCATGTTCTCTTTCCAGAGATCGGCTTGCGATGTCTGGAGCGGCTCGGCCGGCTGTCCCAGGGCGGCTTCGCGCTGATTACGGCGGACAAGGGCGACCACCGCCTCGACAACTGGCGTTTTTCAGACCCGCCGCAGCTCGTGCATCACGGCAGCATTTCGCTGACGGCCAACTATCACGCGATCCAGCATGTTTTCGAGAGTCGTGGCGCGCAGACGCTGTTCACGGACCATCATTATAAAAATATCAACGTCGCGTGCATTTTGATGCTGGATTCCCCGCAGCGCTACGCGAACACAAGGCTCGCTTACCGCAGAGGCGTCGCGCGATTCGGGCCGGACGACTTTTTCAGTCTGAAGCTGTGGGCCGACCGAGAGCTGGAATCCATGCGTCTCCAGCAGATCCTCGCGTTCTGGCGACTAGGCGGCTACGATGCGGAGTGGTTCATTCAGAGCGCCAAGCGCATCTCCGATTTGCTGGCAGACGCGAGCGATGAGGAGAAGCTGGATCTGCGAACCGGCATCTACGCGATGTGGCATTCGTTCTACGTCATGCCGCAGCGCTACGATCTCGCGCTAGATGCGGGCTTGATCCTGTTCGAGATGGATATGTACGAAGACGCTAAGCCGCTTCTCGAGGCTTCGGCGGCAGCCGACGATGATCCGGTATCGACCGTATACTTCTGCCTGGCGATCTGCTGCCTGGAGCTTGGGTACGAGGAGGAAGCCAAGACACACCTTCAAAAAGCGCTCGATCTGGAGCCTGGCCACGAGGAAGCGTTGACCCTGCTGGATGCGCTGGGATAAGAAGCATCAACGATACTGGGTACGCTGGGATAAGCATTCGAACGCGGAGATAGCGGGACGCGTTGTTCTGTGCGTTGATCGAACAAAGAGCCTTGAAGCGCAACGCTGCTTCAAGGCTTTTTTCAGCCATATAGAAGATATAACTTTTCTGCGGTGGAAGCAGGCGAGGGCAGAAGGAAGGTACTTACCGTGCGTAGACCTGTTCGATGGAAAACACGGGGGAGCTGGAAGTGTCAGAGGTGCCAGAGGTGCCAGAGATACCGGAGGTGCGGGGTTATCGGGGCTGCTGCCAGCGAGTTGTTCTATGATCCGGCCAAGGTACGAATGTTCGCAGGTTTGAAGAATTTGAAGGCGATAAGTGCCCAAGTACAACTAAACGAGTCCAAATCGACCCGGCGGCGGCCGATAAGTGCTAAAGTGCAATTAATCTTTTCCAAAAGATCCAAAAACGGCTTCTGAACGTGAATTAGTTGTATTTTGGCACTTGTTGACGCAGATACAAACCGTTTAAGGGAAATTAGTTGCAGTTTAGCAACAGTTCCATTCGACCGTCGCACACGGCACGAATGAAGGTTGGTCAGCGACCCCATTTTCCGATAGTGCGACACTAATGAAGGTTGATCAGCGATCCCAATCTCCCATAAGCGCGGCACGAATGGAGGTTGAACAGCGATACCGCTGCACGATTGGAGGCAAGTCAAATAACCGTCAGAGTGCGTACTCTGACGGTTTCCTTGCGGAGAACGGATTGTCGAAGTCAGCCGCAAACACCGCGGCAAGGGCAGCGCTTACCTCTTTTTATAGACAATCAAAATCGAAGCACGCTGGTGGACGACGCCTTGCGTCTGCGATTTGGCGTACGAGCCGTACAGGACGTTGACGACTTGTTCTTCCTCCAAGCCCGCCAAAAATTCGTTGGCTCTCTTCTCGGCGAGCGAGTATTCCGTGTCGATGAATTCTTTGATCTGGATCAAGCTAGATCTCTCCTGTTCGTTATATCCGCCGGGCGGGCGGCATCATGATTAAGGGAATGCGCGTGGTCGATCACCGTCACCGTATATGTACCCTGAGGCGAATGAACGGACACGCTCTCGTTGCGCTTGGCGAAGATCAGGGCTCTGCCGAGCGGCGACAAAAACGATATGCGATTGCTTTCCACGTCGATCTCCTCGGGGAAAACGACGACAAACGTCTCGCTCAAATTTTCTTCCTCGAAACGAAGCTCCACCGCGGATCCGATCCAAATGCACGAGTCGAAAGGGTCGCAGGATTCGCCGGCCAGCAGACATTCTATTTTTTGAACGTAATGCTCCACAAAAGTTACGATGTCCCGGCGATCCACGGAAAATTCCAGGCTTTGCAGCGCTTCGAGCGCATAACGGTTCTCGTCGAAGTACAGCAGCTGCCGGACGAGAATCTCGCGGACGGGCTCGGGGAACGGACTATGGTTCATAGTAGATCTCACCTCCCGGCACGGAAACGCCTCTTGCTGCCGAGCGCCATGGTCGAATCATACGATTTCCTCCTTATAGAAAAATAGATCCCTCGGAGGGATCTTGGTCTTATCATAGCACATAAAAATGCCGTGTCCACAGCCTGGACTCATCTTGTCCGGCGAAAGTGATGAAAGGGTCATGTCAGCACAGATATTTGAAAAATCAAGCTTTGCAAGTAACATGCCGTGTGAGTTATACTTTGGTGATGAAGAATAAGGGGGAATGGCGCATGTCGTCTAAAATCAAGGTCGGAATCGTTGGCTACGGCAATCTCGGCCGCGGCGTACATAAAGCGATCGAACAAAACGAGGATATCGAACTCATTGCGATTTTCACACGGCGAGACGCCGGCCAAACGAAGGCGGAAGCGGGCGTAGAAGCCAGATTCGAGCACTTGTCCGCGATCGAGCGTTTCAAGGGAGAGATCGACGTCATGATCTTGTGCGGCGGATCTGCGACCGACCTTCCGGAGCAGACGCCGATGGTGGCGGCGCTGTTCAATACGGTTGACAGCTTCGACACGCACGCCAACATTCCGTCATTCTTCGAGACCGTCGATCGGGCCGCCCGGGCAGCCGGGACCGTCAGCGTGATTTCGACGGGCTGGGACCCGGGCCTCTTCTCCATGAATCGGCTGCTGGCCGAGGCGATTCTCCCGCAGGGCAAAGAGTACACGTTCTGGGGCAAAGGCGTTAGCCAAGGTCACTCGGACGCGATCCGGCGCGTGCCAGGCGTGAAGGCGGGCGTCCAATATACGATTCCCGTCGAGCGCGCGATCGAGAGCGTCCGCAGCGGCGCCAATCCGGAGCTCGCTACGCGGGACAAGCACGAACGGCTGTGCTACGTCGTTGCGGAGCAAGGCGCGGATCAGGCGGCGATCGAGCGCGAGATCAAGGAAATGCCGAACTACTTCTCGGATTACGATACGACGGTCGTCTTCATCACCGAGGAACAGTTAAAAGCGGAGCACGCCGGCATGCCACACGGCGGCTTCGTCATCCGCAGCGGCGTGACGGGCGAAGGCACCAAGCAATTGATCGAATTCGGGCTTAAGCTCGAGAGCAATCCCGAGTTCACGGCCAGCGTGCTTGTCGCTTACGCGCGCGCAGCTGCGAGGCTTTCCCGCGAAGGCGCCGTCGGCGCGAAGACGGTGTTCGACATTCCGCTTGGCCATCTCTCTCCCGCCTCACCGGAGGAGCTGCGCAAGAGATTGCTTTAATCGCCATTTCGCCGATTCGCGCGGCAAGTCCACGCAGTGTCTGCGTCGACCGCGTCGACCCGCGGCGAGAATGGGGCATGTTAGAGAGCGACTCTGAATCCACGGAGAATGAACATGATGCTGCCGATCATTCTGGTTGTCGTCGTGATGGTCGCCGGCTTTGCCGCGACGATCGCGATCGGACAATCGAAGAGCAACAAGGAAGGCAATCCGGCTTACTTCCAGCAGACGGGGAAGAAGTGGGCGAACCTGAGCTGGATTTATATCGTGTGTACGATCGCGATCGTCGCCGTGCTTGTTTACGCATTGAACAAGTGAATCGTGAACGAATGAATCGCGAACGAGTGAATCGTGAACAAACGAGAATCGCAAAGATCCGTGAAGCCGCGCAGTGCGCGGCTTTTTTTTCATATTTTGCCGCCGATTGGCATAGAGTGGAGGATAGCAGCTTGTCTCACCGAAATCCGCTCGAAGGGGTTGAATGAATCGATGCCGACAGATGAACCAGCGATCGCCATGCTCGGGCTCGGAACGGCCGTTCCCGAATACGTACTCGATCAGACGGAGACGGCGCAAAGGTTGGCGGAGGCGCTGCGGGATACGCCGGACGCGGCGCGCTGGGCGAAGCGAATCTTCAAGCAATGCGGCGTAAATACCCGCTATACCTGCGAGCCGGCACTGCTTGAAGCGGCGGACCGGAACCGTTATTTCGCCCAGTTGTCAGGACTGCCCGTGCCGAGAACGTCAGATCGGATGGCGACCTACAAGCAGGAGGCAGTGCCGCTGGCGGAAAAAGCCGCGCTGCGGGCATTGTCTGACGGGGACATTTCTGCCGCCGACGTCACGCACTTGCTGACGGTGAGCTGTACCGGTCAGTTTCTGCCCGGACTCGACACCGTGCTGACCGAGCGCCTGGGCCTATCCTCGAAGGTCAACCGTATACCGCTGACATTCCTCGGCTGCGCGGCCGGCCTTAAGGCGATCGGGATGGCACGCGACATCGCAGCCGGCAGGCCCGAGTCGGTCGTGCTCGTCGTCTGCGTCGAGCTGTGCACGCTGCACATCCAGCCGTCCGCGGAGCGCGAGGCGTTGTTCGGCGCTTCTTTTTTCGGCGACGGCGCATCCGCCTGCGTCATTGGGTCTGAACATGCCGCGCCTTCGGATGCGTTCGTCCTAGGCCGTCCGGCGAGCGCTCTGCTGCCGGATTGCGCGGGGGAGATGGTCTGGGAGGTCGGCAACCACGGCTTCGACCTGTACCTGTCGTCCCGCATCTCTCAATTGATCGGCCGCTACATACCGGAACAGCTGGAGCCGTTCCTTGGCGGCGCGCTGCCCGACATCTGGGCGATCCATCCCGGCGGAAAAGGGATCATCGACGCGCTCGAGGCGGAGCTGGGCCTTAGTGAAGACCATACGCAATACAGCCGCGGCGTACTGCGCGAATACGGCAATATGTCATCCGCGACGCTGCTGTTCGTGCTCGAATCGATCCGCGCGTCCATGCGAGATCGGGGAGCGACGCGCGCGGAAGGCTTATGCCTCGCGTTCGGTCCGGGCTTGTCGTGCGAGATCGTGCCTGTCGCCTACCGTTCCGCGGCGGGAAGAGCGGAGCCGAGCGCGCTAGACGAATTAACCGCAGACGAGCGGCATGCGCTTCGTGTATAGCCCGCTGCGCAAGCGGGCGACAGCGCCCGAGCTGATGGACGACCTGACCCGCGGCGGCGACGAATTGCGCGAAGCGTTGCAGCATCTTCGCAGGCTGAACCGTCTTTTCGCCGCATCCGGGCAGACGCTGCATGGCGTATCCCGGTTGTGGGCGCAGACAGGCCGGCCGACGCGCCTGTCGGTCCTCGACGTCGGCGCCGGATCGGGCGACGTCAATAAGAGGCTGCTCCGCTGGGCGGATGCGCAGGGCGTCGAGCTCTCGATTACGCTCGCCGACCGAACCGAGGAGGCATGCGCCGAGGCGTCGGCTTATTTCGCCGACGAGCCCAGAGTGAGCGTCGTTCGCAGCGATCTGTTCGAGCTCGCGCCGGAGGCGGCGGACATCGTGACCGCCTCGCAGTTCGTCCATCACTTCGATGACGACGAGCTGGCCGATGTCGCTTCGGCGATGCTTTGCGCCTCCCGGATCGGCGTCGTCATACAGGACATACACCGTCACTGGTTGCCGTGGACGGCCGTTTGGCTCGCTTCCAGGGTCGTCTCGGGCAACCGTTATATTGTGAACGACGGGCCGCTGTCCGTCGCGAAGGGCTTTCGCGCGGAAGATTGGGAAAGATTGAGCGAACGTTTGGGCACCGTAAAGGCAGCTTACAGCTGGAGGCCGCTGTTCCGCTACGTCGTGACGATACCGAAACCGTAAGCGACAGCGCAGCGGACTAGCATATGTCAGCTGAAAATGCGAAAACGGGGAGCTCTCGAAGATGGACGGGACCATAAAATTCGACGCGGCCATCATCGGGGCCGGCATCGCGGGAAGCAGCCTCGCGAAGGCGCTTGCGGATCGCGGTTGGCACGTATTGCTGCTCGACAAACGCTCGTTTCCCCGCCACAAGGTGTGCGGGGAATTTCTGTCGCCCGAGTCGATCGGCATGCTGTCCGCGCTGGGTCTGGCGGAGCGGATCCGGGAGCTGCAGCCGGCCGTCATTCGCGCCTCGCGGCTCGAGGCGTACGGCGGAACGGCCATCCGGGTGCCGCTGCCTGGCTCTGCGTGGGGGCTTAGCCGTTATGCGCTCGATGCGGCGCTTCACGACGAGGCGCGACGCGCCGGCGCGGAGGTGGCGACGGGAACGGGGGTAACGGCGATCAGGCGCGACGGATATGGCGGCTACGAACTCGAACTCAAGCGGGACGGTCATTCTTCGTTCGTATCCGCGCGAGCCGCGATCGGCGCCTGGGGCGGCAACGGCCGCGTGCCGGGCATCGGCGGAGCCGAGCGGACCAAGGCCGGCGCCGCACCGCACATGGGCGTCAAAACACACTACGCGGGCATCGAAACTGCGGAAGAAGTGGAACTCTATTTTTTCAAAGGCGGCTACCTGGGCTTGTCCCCCGCTGGAGACGGCATCGTCAATGGGGCTGCGCTGCTGGACAGGCGGTCTGTCCGCACGGCCCCTGCAAGCGTGCAGGGCTGGCTCGATATCGCCCGGGCGCGCTGCCCCGCGCTCGACCGGCGGCTCGCTGGCGCGCGGCCGGTTCCCGATTCGCATGCGGCTGTCGCCCCGGTGCGGCTCTATGGCAGGCCGGTCGCCTGGGACGGTATCCCGCTGGTCGGCGATGCATGCGCGACGATCCCGCCGCTGTGCGGGGACGGAATGTCGATGGCGCTGCGCGCGGCTCAGCTGTGCGCCGTATCCGCGGACCGCTGGCTCAAGGGCGAGCTGTCCGTACCCGAGTGGGAGGCGTCCTATACGCGCGCGATCCAACGAGAGTTCGGCGGCCCGCTCCGTTGGGGAAGCCTGCTGCAGCGTGTGTCCTCGCATCCCGCGATCTGCCGGCTCGCCATGGGCGCCGCTGCCCGCATGCCGGCGCTTGCCAGCCGCCTCGTCGGCGCAACGCGGCTGCCGGGACGGGTATCGCCGAACGAGTGACGGCATGGGCCGGACCGGACTCTTCCTAAGCCGGTGAACGCGGGGATTTCGCAAGACCGTAACGACAACTTAGACAATATAGGCAAATACAGGGTGGACGAAGGCGCTTTCCTGTACTATAATCGTTTCAAGTTCATATGCGCGGCGGAGAAAAGGAGAGCACGCGACTCGAGTCCCTCTAAGGGACGAGTTCGTGATTTCCTTTTCTTTTTTTGCCTGAAGGGAGAGGGAGCGGTTCATGCCATTCAACGGACAGCGGATTCTTCCGGCGGCGCGGAAGGTTAAAGATCTGGAGAAGCTGCTTAAACTGCGGTACGAGTACATTGTGCTGCTCGACATGCATATCAGCCAGCTGCAGCCGATCGTGCAACTGGCACGGTCGAACGGCAAACAGCCGATCGTCCATGCGGATCTGATCGAAGGTCTTAAAAATGACGAATATGCCGCGGAATATATATGCCAGGTCGTGAAGCCTGCCGGCATCGTATCGACCCGCGCCGGCGTCATCGCGAAGACCAAGCAAAACGGGCTGCTCGCCATCCAGCGGCTGTTCCTGCTCGATACGAATGCGCTGGAAAAGAGCTATTCGCTATTCGAGCGTACGAAGCCCGATTATATCGAGGTGCTTCCCGGCGTCATCCCGCATATTATCGCGGAGGTGTTCGAGCGAACCGGTATCCCGATCTTCGCCGGCGGCCTGATCCGGACCGTCAATGACGTCGAGCAGGCGCTTGCGGCGGGGGCGTCCGCGGTGACGACGTCGGACAAAGCGCTTTGGCAGCATTTCGAAGCGGATCTGCGATAGGGGGAGAGAGCGTGGAACAACGATACATTTTGGCGCTGGATCAGGGGACGACGAGCTCGCGCGCGATAATCTTCGATAAGGACGGTCGCGCGGTCAGCACCGCGCAGCAGGAGATCAAACAATATTTTCCGAAGCCGGGCTGGGTTGAGCATGACGCCAACGAGATCTGGCTCACCGTCCTCGGCGTCATCGCGCATGCGCTGACGGATGCCGACATTTTGCCGGAGCAGATCGAAGCGATCGGCATCACGAACCAGCGCGAGACCACGGTCGTATGGGACCGGCATACGGGGCGTCCGATCCATCACGCGGTCGTGTGGCAGTCCAGACAGACGAACGATATCTGCGATGCGCTGAAGCGGGACGGACACGACGAGCTGTTCCGGCGCAAGACGGGGCTGCTCATCGATGCCTACTTTTCCGGCACGAAAATCAAATGGCTGCTCGACCATGTGGATGGCGCCAGGGAGAAGGCGGAGGCAGGCGATCTGCTCTTCGGCACCATCGATGCGTGGCTTGTATGGAAGCTTAGCGGCGGCGCGGCGCATGTGACCGATTATTCGAACGCTTCGCGGACGTTGCTCTATAACATCCATGAGCTCAAATGGGACGACGAGCTGCTTGCGATTCTGGACATCCCGAAGGCGATGCTGCCCGAAGTCCGTTCATCGTCCGAGGTCTACGCGCATACGGTGGATCATCACTTCTTCGGCAAGCGAATCCCGATCGCGGGCATTGCCGGCGATCAGCAGGCGGCGCTGTTCGGGCAGGCCTGCTTCGAGAAGGGTATGGTTAAAAACACCTACGGCACCGGCTGCTTCATGCTGATGAACACGGGTGCCGAAGCGGTCGAGTCGAAGCACGGCTTGCTGACGACGATCGCCTGGGGCTTGGAAGGAAAAGTGGAGTACGCGCTCGAGGGCAGCGTGTTCGTGGCTGGTTCGGCATTGCAATGGCTTCGCGACGGCTTGCGGATGCTTAAGTCCTCAGCCGACAGCGAAGCCTATGCGGAGCGGGTCGCTTCGTCAGAAGGCGTCTATGTCGTGCCGGCGTTCGTCGGCATGGGGACGCCGTATTGGGACAGCGACGTGAGGGGCGCGGTATTCGGTCTGACCCGGGGAACGACGAAGGAGCACTTCATTCGCGCGACGCTCGAATCGCTGGCCTACCAGAGCAAGGACGTGCTGGACGTGATGGTCGCCGACTCCGGACTCGCGCTGAAAAAGCTGAGGGTCGACGGCGGGGCCGTCGCCAACCAATTTCTGATGCAGTTCCAGTGCGACCTGCTCGGCGTCGAAGTCGAACGTCCGTCGGTAGGCGAGACGACGGCGCTGGGCGCGGCTTACCTGGCCGGCCTCGCGGTCGGCTACTGGCAGAGCAAGCAGGACATCGCGGACGGCTGGCGGCAGGACCGCTCGTTCAAGCCGTCGATGCCGGAGGAGGAGCGCGGGAGGCTCTATGCCGGCTGGCAGCGGGCCGTTCGGGCTGCGATGGCATTTAAATAGCATGACCTTACAAGTTCATATCCGGTCGGAGATCAGGAGAAACCACGATATCGGCCGCGCCACCCGGCGCGGTCTGCATGCTCGTGGTTTTATTTTATTGCATGCCAGACTTGAGAAAGAAGGGCTGAACAATGCATCAAAGCTTTGCGGGAACGGAAAGGCAGAATAAATTGAAGACGATGGAAAACGAATATTACGACGTGCTGATCGTCGGCGGGGGAATTACCGGCGCCGGCATCGCCCTCGATGCGCAGAAGAGAGGCATGAAGACTGCGCTGCTCGAGATGCAGGACTTCGCGGCGGGGACTTCCAGCCGGTCGACGAAGCTGGTTCACGGCGGACTGCGGTATTTGAAGCAGTTCGAGGTGAAGATGGTGGCCGAGGTCGGGAAGGAGCGCGCGATCGTCTACGAAAACGGGCCGCACGTAACCACGCCCGAACGAATGCTGCTTCCGTTTTACAAGGGCGGCACGTTCGGCAGATTCAGCACATCCTTGGGATTGCGTGTCTATGACTTCCTGGCCGGCGTGAAGCGGCACGAGCGGCGGCGCATGCTGAGCGCACGGGAGACGCAAGCGCTAGAGCCATTGCTGCGCAAGTCGGACATGAAAGGCGGCGGCACCTATGTAGAATACCGTACGGACGATGCTAGGCTGACGATCGAGGTGCTCAAGAAAGCGGTCGAGGCCGGCGCCCAAGCCGTCAACTACGCCAAGGTCGAACAGCTCCTTTATGGCGAGGACGGCAAGATCGTCGGGGTGAAGGTACTTGATCGGATCGGAGGCGATTCGTATGTCGTTCGGGTGCGCAAGGTCGTCAACGCAACCGGCCCCTGGGTGGACGCGCTCCGGGAACTTGACCGGTCCAAGGCCGGGAAAACGCTGCGGCTCACCAAAGGCGTCCATCTGGTATTCGACGGCGGCCGCTTCCCGCTGCGCCAGGCGATCTACTTCGATACGCCCGACGGTCGGATGGTGTTCGCAATACCGCGCGACGGCAAAACCTACGTCGGCACGACCGATACCGACTACGAAGGAGATGCCGCGCACCCAAGAGCGACGGCTGCGGACCGGGATTACCTGCTCCAGGCTTGCAACGGGATGTTCCCGGAGCTCAAGCTTGGCGCTCGGGACATCGAATCGAGCTGGGCGGGCCTTCGGCCGCTCATTCACGAAACGGGCAAGCCGCCGTCCGAAGTGTCCAGACGCGACGAGATCTTCGTCTCGCCCTCCGGCATGCTGACGATTGCCGGCGGCAAGCTGACCGGTTATCGCAAGATGGCGGAGACGATCACGGACCGTCTGGCTGCGGCGCTTCAAGCCGAAGGCCAAGGTCCGTTCCGGCCCTGCGAGACGCGGACGCTGCCGATCTCGGGCGGCGAGGTCGGCGGATCCGACGGTTATCCGCGCTACGTGAGCGAAGCGGTTGCCGCCGGCCAAGCGATCGGACTTCCGGCGGAGGACGCGAAGCGGATCGCCCTGCGTTACGGCTCAAACGCGAGCGCCGTGTTCGAGCGCATTCGTAATCGCCGAGACAAACAAGAGTGCCGCGCGCTTCCCGACGACGTATACGGCATGCTGCTGTATGCAATCGAGGAAGAGATGGCCGTCAAGCCCGTCGACTTTTTCATCCGGCGGACGGGCGCGCTGTTTTTCGATATCTCATGGGTGAAGCGGATGAAGTCGGAGGTCGTCTCCTTCATGGCGGACTATTTGGGTTATACGGACGAGCAGACGGCCCAATACGCCGAAGAGCTGGATCGCGAGATCGCGGAGGCAACGGAGCCGCAGCCGGAGCGGGGAAAGAGCAACCGGTCGGGAGCATCCGTGACGGGATCTTGAGTGACGAAAGTATCAGGATAGGATAAGGGGAGTGGGATGCTGGGAATACGCCGCATTCGGATGGATGGGAGCGATGACTGGAACAGCAGGTGAACCGAACGAATAGCTCATAATAGAGCTCCGCGCGCGAAATCCAACCGGCTGGAGTACTCCCCAGCAGGGGGACTCCCGCCCGTACTAAGTTCACTTTTTGCGTTTACAGCTCCCCACCAGGGGACTCCAACCGCTCTATGTTCACTTTTTGCGTTTACAGCTCCCCTGCAGGGGACTCCAGCCGCTCTATGTTCACTTTTTTGCGCTTAAAGCACCCATGCAGGGGATATCCGCCGCTCTATGTTCACTTTTTGCGTTTACAGCTCCCCAGCCAGGTACTCCACCGCTCTAAGCTCACTATTTGCATGAATTTCTTCAGCGGCTTCCGCCATAAGCGGGGCCTTTTTTGCCTTTGTCAGCCACGCCCGCTTAAGACTGATCGTCGGCGGCTTCGGTCCATTTTTCTCCCCATTCGCGCATTTGGAGGAGTACGCTCCTGTATTCCCTGCCTTTTTCCGTCAAAGAATACTCGACGTTGATCGGCGTAGTCGGAAATACTTGACGATCAACGATGTTGTAATGCTCCAAATGACGCAGGACATCGGTCAAAGATTTGATGCTGATGCCGCTCAAATTCCTCCGCAGCTGATTGAAGCGCTGGGGGCCGTAATACAATTGAGAGATAACGCAAAACGCCCATTTGCTGCCGATGACTTGAAGCGCTTCGCTAACGGCGGCCAGACATATTTGATCCTCGCTTCGGCTCAATCCATCACTTCCTCGCACTGAACTTACGAATTGTAAGTAAAACTAGAAAAAGTGTCTTCTTACCAAGATATAGGATTTGATTTATGATTTCAATCGGGCATGCCCATACCCTGACGAGGGCAGGACAGCCGGATCACCGCATATAAAAGGAGGCAGCAAATGAATTCTCAGCGCAAGACGATTTTAGTGTTTGGAGCCACGGGACAGCAAGGCGGGGCTGCGACATCCAACCTACTCGCTGACGGATGGCATGTACGGACAGTCACCCGGGATCCATTGAGCGAGGCCGCAAGAGCGCTTGAACACGCAGGCGTGCAGCTTTTCGCGGGGGATATGACGGACCGGTCGTCGCTCGATGCTGCCATGCAAGGCGCGTACGGGGTGTTCAGCGTCCAGCCTCCTGTGTGGGAGCCGGGCGATGCCGCTACGGATCAGGAGATTCTGATGGGTAAAAACGTGGCCGATGCGGCGAAGGAAGCCGGGGTGCGGCATTTCGTTTACGCCTCGAACAGCGGTGCCGAGCAACAGGCTCGCTTTCGTTATTTTGCCAAGTGGGAAATGGAAAAATATATAAAGACGTTGGCGTTTCCGGCTACTACGATCCTGCGTCCTTCCGGATTTATGGAGAGTTACGCCAGCCCGTTTTACGGCATTCAGCATGGAACGTTGGCGGATGCCACCGACCCTGTCGTACCTGCAAAGTGTATTGCCGTAGACGACATCGGCGTTTTCGTCGCGTTAGCGTTTAAAGATCCCGATACCTTTGCGGGCAAAACGATCGAGCTCGCCGGAGATGCGTTGACGCCGCCGCGCATGGCCGCAGCCATCGCTCGCGCAACGGGCCGTCCGATCGAATACGTCCACGTCCCCATCGAAACCGTTCGGCAGCAAAACGAGTCTTTGGCCCGCATTTACGAATGGCTGAACGGGGATGGATATGAAGTCGACTTTCCCGCCCTGCGCAACTTTCATCCCGGCTTGATGACCTTCGAAGCCTGGTTGGAGAAGAAGGGGGCCGCGCTGTTCGAACAACGATTTCGTTGAACGGCTGTCCATGGGGTAAAATGTAGGGGAGCCATCATCAGCTTGAGCGGGAGGGCGGCGACCATGAAGATTGTGATCGTGGCGGATACGCATATGCCCAGAATGAGCAAGCGGCTGCCTGCCGTGCTGCGGGGCGAGCTGAAGAATGCGGATGCCGTCATTCATGCCGGCGATTGGACGCGCATCGCGGTGTATGAAGAGCTGGCGGCGTTCGCGCCGACGTACGGCGTCATCGGCAACAACGACGGGCCCGAGATTGCCGCGAGATTCGGCATGCGCGAGCTGTTGACGCTCGGGGGCTGCCGAATCGGCGTCGTGCACGGGCATGGCGCCGAGCGGCGAACGAAGACGGAGGCGCACGCGATCGCGGCGTTCAAGGGGGAGCGTCTGGACGCCATCGTCTATGGACATTCCCATATCCCCGCGCTTCGACGACAACCGGACGGCACGTTGATTTTTAATCCCGGATCGCCGACCGACAAGCGGAGGCAAGCCCGTTACTCGTTCGGGGTGATGGAGCTCGAAGGCGGCGCGATCGCAGCCAGGCACATTTTTTATTCGGACAAAAGCTGAACCTCCCATCAAGCTGCAAAAGGAGACGTCATGACCGTACATTCATCCAAAACGGACGCATCGAAAACGGACGCCGGCTGGCATTTTGACAATAGTTACGCACAGCTTCCTTCTTTCTTTTACTCAGTCCAATCGCCCAATCCAGTTCGCGCCCCGCAGCTGGCCGTACTGAATGTGCCGCTCGCCGCCGAGCTGGGCTTAAACGAAGAAACGCTCCGAAGCGAGAGCGGCGTGGCGGCGCTGGCGGGCAATCGCGCGCCGGATGGCGCGGCGCCGATCGCGCAGGCATACGCGGGACATCAATTCGGCCATTTGACGATGCTGGGCGACGGCCGCGCGATGCTGCTCGGCGAACAGATCACGCCGGCGGGCCTGCGCCGAGACATCCAGCTCAAAGGCTCGGGCAGAACGCCATACTCCCGCGGCGGCGACGGTCGCGCGGCCTTGGGGCCGATGCTGCGGGAGTATATCATCAGCGAGGCGATGCATGCGCTCGGCATTCCGACGACGCGAAGCCTGGCGGTCGTCTCCACCGGGGAGCCCGTTTTCCGGGAAAACGAGCTGAAGGGAGCCGTGCTTGTCCGTACGGCCGCAAGCCATATTCGCGTGGGGACATTCCAGTACGCGGCCGGGGCGGGCACGGTCGATCAGCTCCGTCAATTAGCCGACTATACGATGCGAAGGCATTATCCGGACATCGCTGACGGCGATTATCGGGCGTTTCTTCGGGAAGTCATCCGTGCGCAATCGGCTTTGATCGCCAAATGGCAGCTCGTCGGATTCATACACGGCGTGATGAACACCGACAACATGGCGATCAGCGGCGAGACGATCGACTACGGTCCGTGCGCCTTCATGGACACCTACGATCCGAATACCGTATTCAGCTCCATCGACCTGCACGGACGCTATGCGTACGGCAACCAGCCGAAGATCGCTGCCTGGAATCTGGCAAGATTCGCGGAGACGCTGCTGCCGCTGCTCCATGACGACGAAGAACAGGCGGTTAAGCTCGCCGAGGAGGAGATCTCCCGATTTCCCGATTCGTTCGAAAAGCATTGGCTGTCGGGCATGCGGGCGAAGCTTGGTCTCGCCGGCGAAGAGGACGAGGACAAAGCGTTGATCGCCGACCTGCTCCGGGCCATGGAAGAACATCGGGCCGACTATACGAACACTTTTGTCGCGCTGACTTTCGGTCGTAAAGACGAGTCCGACTTGTTCGGTTCGGACGTTTTCTCCGGCTGGCTGGCGCGTTGGGAAGCCAGAAGAGCGAGGCATTCGGCTTCGGAGGATGACGCCCGCGCGCTTATGCGACGCAGCAATCCGGCGATAATCCCCCGCAACCACCGCGTCGAGGAGGCGCTTGAGGCTGCCGTGGCGGACGGCGATTACGGCGTTCTGGAACGGCTGCTCGATGCGTTAAGGAATCCCTTTGCGCATTCTCCCGAACAAGCGGAATACGCAGCGCCGCCGGCGCCTGCAAAGGAAAAGTACAGAACCTTCTGCGGCACTTGAAGCAGATTATCGAATGTTAGCCGAGAGCTATTCAATCGACATCACAAAGCAAAAACGGGGCCGTCTCAAAAGTCATATTTTTGACTTTTGGGACGGTTTTTTTTTGGCTTCGCCTAGGAGGGGCCAGGCTGCTGTCTCCCCTCGCCGATTCGTGTGCAGGATGAGGGTGCTTCTTGCGCATCTTGTTATTTGCGCGTTTTGAGGGCGGTGCTTCGCTTGCCCTGTTTTTTGCTGCATCTTTTGCCGCGTTTTTGCTACTTCGCTTGCCATGTCTCTGGCCCGCTGAAGCTGCGTTCGCCTCGGGGCGACGCGATCCCGCTAAGTGGCGCTGTATAGAGCTTCATGCGCCAACTGACGGCGAAATCCAGTTATGTGGCGCTATATAGAGCTACTTTGGTTGGTTGACGGCGAATCCTCGTTATGTGGCGCTATATAGAGCTTCTTTGGTTGGTTGCCGGTGAAATGCCATTATGTGGCACTATATAGAGCTACTTTGGTTGGTTGACGGCGAATCCCCGTTATGTGGCGCTATATAGAGCTTCTTTGGTTGGTTGCCGGTGAAATGCCATTATGTGGCACTATATAGAGCTACTTTGGTTGGTTGACGGCGAATCCCCGTTATGTGGCGCTATATAGAGCCTCTTGCGCCGGTTGACGGCGAATCCCCGTTATGTGGCGCTATATAGAGCCTCTTATACAGGTCGGCGACGCGGTCTGCTGTGTACGAGCTTTCAAATTGCCACATTAGCGCTTTCGTTCCGCTCCGTCGGTCCCCAACTGTTTGCTTTTTTGCCGTTCCCACATCCCGCCCAACAGCTGCGAACACGCCTCATCGCGTTTATCGGTTTTCCGTCAGCAGCGTTCAGGAGCATCCGGCTTGTTTGGCCAGACTGGCGAGTTGTTCCGCAATAGCTCCTCGAACCAAACCGCCGTGGTAACAGACGACCTGTTCGATGTCGATTCCGGCAAGCTTCCCGAGCGAAGCTAACGCCAGGTCCATATCGGGGGTGACCGGCGGGTTGGGTCCCGCGAGCTTGCCGTCCCGTGCGACGGTAGCGTCGCCGGCGATGAGCGTCTTCGAAGCCGGATGGTACAGGCTTACGTGACCGGGCGTATGTCCAGGCGTATGATAGACGATCAGGCCGCCGCCGAAGGGCAGCGTTTCGCCGTCCTCAAAGGTCCGATCTACATTCGGCCGCGACGGCTTAAGGAAAGTCCGTTCGAATTGCTGACGAACGTCCTCCGACATTTGCTGAAGGAGACCGGCCAGCCGCTCCTGCGACATTTTTATCAGCGGTTCCGTGCCGTTGATCGCGCCCTCGTCTTGCGGGTGAGCGTAGACAGTCCTCTCACCGTCCGCTGACTCCAATACGCCGGGCAAGCCGCCGATGTGATCCAGATCCTGATGCGTCAGCAGGATGGCGCGAAGCGGCCGATCGCCAATCCCCGCTTGCTTCGCCAGCTCCAGAATCGCCGGGGCGGCGCCCGGCATGCCTGTGTCGATGAGCGTCCAGGAATCTTCGTCAATCAGTACGGTCGGGTGGATCGTCATCGGTCCCAGCTTGAGTTCGAGCATTTCGATTCCGTCTGCGATGCGCATATGCCTTTCCGACTCCCGAGCGTCCTAAGAGGACGTAGAAGACCGGGTTCCCCCCTTATGACTGAGATTGATGTATACTCCAACCACTATAATTCGCGAGCCATTTGAAGTCAAAATGGGTGAGAAGCTTGCTTTACGTTCCTCGCGAATCAGCAGCCTTTTCCATTCAAATGATAGAATACCGTATAAATAACACCGAATCGGCAATCGAAAGTTAGGACGATCGTGTCTACAATATAGTCAATCATTCATTGCGATCCATTCGAAAAAGGGCGTTCAAAGGAGAATCGTTAACGATGTTAAAAGTAGGCGTAATCGGCACGGGCGGCATTTTCAAATTCGCTCATTTGCCGGGTTGGTTGTCCCACAAAGAAGTTGAGCTCGTCGCGTTTTGCGACGCATTCCGGGCTTCGGCCGAGGCTGCGGCTCTCGCTTTTCCCGGCGCCAAGGTATATGAAGACTATCGCGAGCTGATCGCGGATCCGTCGATCGATATCGTCGGGATCAGCACGCCGAATCTGTACCACTCCGAGATCGCGATTGCCGCGCTGCGCAAGGGCAAGCACGTATTTTGCGAAAAGCCGGACGCCGTAAACGCCGCGGAAGCGCAAAAAATGGCGGATGCCGCGCGCGAATCGGGCAAGCTGCTCATGACGATGCGCAACAACCGGTTCAGCGAAGAAGCCAAATTCATCAAGCGTCAGATCACCCAAGGCAAGCTGGGCGAGATGTACATGGGCCGATGCGGCTGGATTCGCCGTCGCGGCATTCCGGGGCGAGGCGGATGGTTCACGACCAAAGGCTTGTCGGGCGGCGGTCCGCTCATCGATCTGGGCGTCCATATGATCGACATGGCGATGTGGACCGCGGGCAATCCGAAGCCGGTCGCCGTATCCGGCTCGACTTATCGCAAGTTCGCGGATCGTCCGGACGCCTCGGGCAAGGTACCGGAAGGAACGTTTGACGTCGAAGATCTGGCGGCCGGCTTTATCCGGTTCGATAACGGCGCGTCGTTGCAGATCGAATTCAGCTGGGCGTCGAACATCGAAGAGGAGCAAAAGTTTCTCGAGTGGCGGGGCACGGAAGGCGGTTTTAGCCTCATTAACGACAAGCTTCGCATTTTCACCGAAGACGAAGGCGTCTTGATCGACGAGCAGCCGAAGTTCCCGGACGCGACGGTTCCGCAGCATACCGCAAATATTCGTCATTTTGTCGAATGCGTGCTTGGCCGCGAGATCCCGATTATGCTGCCGGAGCACGGCGTCGACATGATCAAGATTTTGACCGCGATCTACGAGTCCGCCGAGTCGGGCCGCGAGATCCGGCTTTAAGCAGAAGCTTCCCGAACGCAGCGAGATCAAAAACGCACACCCCGAATCGCGTCGATCAGACGGCGCGCCATTCGGGGTTTTTGTTTCTCCGGGAATGCCCCGAAGTCGTTCTGGGCATTTTAATGTTGATCAATTAAGCCATGACGAGGGGTGCGACGAACGAAATGGGAATCTTAAGCGGAAATCCGAAGGATGAGCCTTTGCATTACGGCGAAGTGTACGCCATCTGGCAATTTTCCATGGCGGCCAAAGCTTGCATCTCCGCGAACCGTGCGCTGATTCAGCATGCGGGCGACGACGATTTGAAAAAAATCATCGGAAAAACGATCAACCTGGCCGAGCAAGAAGCGCGTGAAACGGACCGCCTGCTTACTAGCAACGGCATCGTGCCGCCGCCGGACCTGCCGGAACGACCTGACGTCAAGCTGGAAGACATTCCGCCCGGGATCCGCTTCACCGATATGGAGATCGCGCCGATGATCGCCGCCGACAACGCTGCCGGCCTGATCGTATGCAGTCAGATTATGGGCATGTCCATTCGCGAAGACGTTGGCGCCTTGTTCGCCAAGTATCACACGGAAAAAGCGGCGATCGGACTGAGCGTACTTCGCCTAAGCAAAGAAAAAGGATGGCTCGTTCCGCCGCCGCTCCAGATCAAGCGCGCGGAAGAAGTTCACGCCTAACACAAGTCTAACGAGAAGGGAGGTGCAGCGATGAAATTCGTTTTGAAATGGGTGGTCAACGGCGCCATCGTCGCCTTTTTGCTCATGTACTATTCAAACGCTTCGTTCCTCGGCGCCATTACGACTGCCACCATTCTCACGATCATTGCTTACGTAATCGGCGATCAAATCATTTTGCGTTCGACGAACAATATAGTCGCGACCGTGTCCGATGCGATCTTGGCCTATCTGGTGCTCTGGGTTGCGGCATCGACGATGCACTGGACGATCAGTCCGGGCGAGATCCTCATCATCTCGTTGATTACGGCCGTGGCGGAATTTTTCATTCACAGGTACGTCTTCCAGACCCGTATGTCCGTTCAGCGCGCTTGACCCGATAAATCGATCGTGAGGTTTTTGCCGTTTAGGCGATTCACAGCTTACAGCACGCTGCCGGGTACCGGCGGCTGCTGTAAGCTTTTTTGCGCTCTTGGATCTGTATTTAATAATCACTGACCGATTCTGTCAGTGGGGACCGATTATACTCGTGATCGAAGCCGATAAGATCATGGAGGAATGCTTATGTTCGCAACGATCGCAAGCTTTATTGAGGAATGGGAACGGGAGTCTCAAATGACTTGCAACCTGATGGATGTGCTAACCGACGAGTCGCTGTCGCAGCGTATCGATACTGACCGGCGTACGTTGGGCGAACTGGCTTGGCATCTGGCATCGTCGCTTCAATTCATGAACTCGCTTGGGCTGACATTCAAGGGGGCGGGGGATTACGAAGACGTTCAACAATCCGCTGCGAAAATTGCAGCTGTCTATCGGAGGATCAGCGCGGACTTTTTGACCGCGGTCCGGACGCAGTGGACGGAGGCCAATCTCGACGATTCCGTATCAATAATGGGAGAACCATGGAAGAACGGAGATTCGATGCGCTTCGCGCTCATGCATCAAGCGCATCACCGGGGACAGATGACCGTCCTGATGAGACAAGCCGGATTGCGGCCTCCGGGATTGTATGGGCCAACCTATGAGGCGTGGATCGAGCAAGGCATGGCGCCAAGGGCCTGATTGTCTTACAATGATTCTAAAAGAGAGGCTGTGTAACGATGAGCAAATTCGCCATGTTCGGAAAATTGACGGCGCACCCGGGAAAAAGGGACGAGCTCGCGAAAATGATGCTCGCATCGCAAGAAACGCTTAGCGGCATGGAAGGATGCATTTATTACATTCTCCACGAGTCGGAGGAAGATCTCGACCTGTTGTGGATCACGGAGCTGTGGGAGAGCCGCGAGGCTCACGCCGCTTCGCTGCAAAACGAGCATGTACGCGAGCTCATCGGACGCTGTATGCCGTTGATTGCGGAAGCGGGCGGCATCAAGGTCAAGCCGATCGGCGGCGTAGGCTTTTGAAGGAAATGAGGAGAGATCGATAGTTCGAATCCGAACCTTGAACGGCGACACGCCGCTCAAGGTTTTTCCACGTAAAAGGACGATCGCAAGCGCAATATAAAGAGGAACGCTAACGACCATGTAGGTTTATGTTATGATATGTGACGCATCGACTCAAAGGCATGGCGTTCGGCCATCCGTCAATAAATGTAAGCGAACACATTCTTAATCAATCGTTGTCGATTCAGGACAATAAACAAAAATAGACTAACAAAAACAAATTGCAGCCATTTGAATGTAATTTAAATTTACATAATATGAATTTAGGTCAACACACCTAGCAGAAACGGGGAGAGTACAAAGATGAACAAAAACGTAACGGCAAGTTTGGTCATGGCACTTGGCGTCGGCCTTCTCGCAGGCTGCGGCAGCTCGAACAACGATTCGAACGCTTCGTCTTCGGCCCCGGCGCCCAGCGCGGGAGCGAGCGCTTCCGGTTCCGCGGCAGCGAGTCCGTCCGGATCGGCTGCAAGCGGAGAAGCGTCTGGGAACGCCGATCTCAAAGGCTCTATCACCTGGGCGACGCACCGCACCGAGCTCGTCGATACGGATCTGAAGAAGTACGTCGACGCGTTCGAGGCGAAGTATCCGGGCACGGAGATCAAGATCGAAGGCCTCAAAGACTACGAGAAGACGATTCGCGTCCGCATGGCTGCGAACGAACTGCCGGACGTACTCTCGCTCGTCGAGACGACGAAGGCGGACCTGCCGAAGTTCTACGAGCCGCTCGACGACCTGGGACTTGACGACAACATCTATTTCAAAGATTACAACTCCTATGAAGGCAAGCTGTACGGCATCACGCAGCAGGTCGCGATCAACGGACTGCTCTACAACAAGCAGGCGTTCGCAAAAGCAGGCATCGCCGCGCCGCCGAAGACGCTGGACGAGCTGTACGCGGACGCCGACAAGCTCAAGGCTGCAGGCATCGTCCCGATGGCGACCGCATTCAAGGATGCTTGGACGCTTCAATATTGGACCGATCCGGCCGAATTCATCTACGGCAGCACGAAACTGCGCAACGACAAGATCAATTCGGACGCGCCGTTCACCGTCGATGGCCCTTACGGCCAAGGCCTCGGCATCCTGAAGAAGCTGTACGACAACGGCGAGCTGGAAAAGGACGTCTACTCCGCAACGTGGGATCAGACGCAAAAGGATCTCGCTTCGGGCAAGGCCGCGATGATGTACATCGGCAACTGGGCGATCTCCAACCTGATCAGCAACGGTCTGCCGCTCGATCAGATCGGCTTCGCGCCGCTGCCGTACGACAACAGCGGCACGGTCAAGGGCATGATGCGCAACGACTGGGCGTACGCCGTGAGCTCCACGAGCAAGAACAAGCCGCTGGCCAAAGCGTTCATCAAGTTCATGATCGAAGAGTCCGGCGACTATAAGGACCACATGATCATCTCGCCTCTTAAGGATCAGCCGCAGGAATTGGCTCCGGTCGCCGACTTCATGGCCAACAAGCCAGAAATGCTCGAAGCCCAGTCGCCGAGCGAGCAAGTGACCGCGGTCGAGAACAAGATGCAGTTCGACACGTTCAAGTTCATCCAGGAAGTGACGGTCGGCAAAATGCAGGACGTCTTCGACAGCTACAATAAAAAGTGGAAAGCCGCGAAAGCCGCCGTCGCCAAGTAAGCGGGCATCAGCACTCTCGCGTAATCCGACCGACAAAACGGATGGCCGGTCCGCGCCATCCGTTTTGCCGTCTTAAGGAAGCTTGCGAAACAGAAAGGAGTGGACCGGATGATCGACAGCATCTCGTACGGCAGACAAAAACGGATCCTGATTATTCTGTTTTTGCTCGTGCCGATCGCGCTGCTCGCCATGTTCGCCCTGTATCCGGCGCTGTACCTGGTATATCTCAGCTTCATGAGCTGGGACGGCTTCAGTCCCGAGAAAACATGGGTGGGCGTAGGAAATTATAAAGATGTATTCGCAAACAAGGAAATATGGGAGACGTTCCTCCACAATCTCGTCTATCTGGGGTGGGGACTTTTCCAGAATGCACTCGGCTTGTTCTTCGCCCTGCTGCTCAACTCTAAGCTCAAAGGACGCAACGCATATAGAGTCATGCTCTTCATGCCGTATATCATGAACGGCGTCGCGGTCGCCTACATGTTCAACTACGTGTTCAATTCGGAGTACGGCTCGTTCAATACGCTCCTGCGGAGCGTTGGGCTCGATTCGCTCGCCATCAGCTGGTTCGGATCGGCGCATGCCGTTAATCACGTGCTCGGCTTTATCACGCTATGGAAATTCATGGGACTCAACATGGTTATCTACCTGGCCGCTCTGCAATCGGTTCCGTCGGAAATCATCGAGGCTGCGCGCATGGACGGCGCGTCCCGCTTGCAGACGTCGCTGCGCGTCGTACTGCCGAATATTACGAAGGTCATTGAGCTGAATCTGTTCCTGACCATCATCGGCACGCTCGAGATCTTCGATCTGCCGTTCATTCTGACGGGCGGAGGACCGCTCGGCGCCAGCGATACGTTCCTGACGAAGACGATCGATACCGCCTTCAAATTCAACAACTTCGGCATGGCCTCGGCGATGAGCGTCACGCTTATCACGATCGTGATCGTCGTGCTCAGCATACAGCGCTTCGCCACCAGGAGGTGGTCGGATTGAACGCAGTCAAGCTCCGTCCCGCTTCGCTCGTACAGCACGCCATCCTGTGGGTCGCCGTCGTCCTGATTCTTTTCCCGCCGTCGATTCTGGTGCTCAACGCCTTCAAGAGCAAGACAGAGTTCTCGCAGACGAGCGTCTTCAAGCTGCCTGACAGCTTCTTAAACTTCGAAAACTTCGGCACGGTTATGACAAGGGCCCACTTGGACCGCGCGTATCTCAACACGCTTACGATCATCGTCATTGCCGTCATCGGCAACGTGCTGCTCGGCACGATGGTGGCTTATATCCTCGGCCGCTTCGATTTCAAGCTGAAAAAGACCGTATTGGGCGCATATATCGCCGTATCGTTCGTGCCGACGATCACGACGCAGGTGGCGACGTTTACCGTCGTCCATAATCTGCACCTGTACAATACGATCTGGGCTTCGATCGTTCTCCATCTGGGCACGAACGTGCTGCAAATCTTTATCTATCTGCAGTTTCTGCATAACATCCCGAGGGAACTGGACGAGGCGGCGATGATGGAGGGGGCTTCTCTGTTCCGCATCTACCGCACGATCATTTTCCCGCTGCTGACGCCGGCGACGGCGACGATCGTCATCATCAAGACGATCGACATCTATAACGATATGTTCATTCCGTATCTGTACATGCCGGCGCAGAAGCTGGCCGTCGTGTCGACGAGCCTTATGAACTTCTCCTCGGAGCGCAGCACGGAGTGGGAGCTCATGTCCGCCGCGATCCTGATGATCATGGTGCCGATCGTCGTCGTCTACTTGTTCTTTCAAAAGTACGTGTTTGCCGGGATCGTGAACGGTGCAGTAAAATAGCTGTACTCGCACAGGCAGACACGGAGGGGAACGGTAATGGGCGGAAGCGTGAGGAGAGCGGCACGGAGGACGGGAGAGCGGCTCTGGTATGCGTTCGCCAACCTGAATATGCAGCAGAAGCTGCTGATCGTCTTTCTGACGCTCGTCTGTCTGCCGCTCGTCATGATCAGCTATGCTTCCTCGTACTATTACACGCGCTCGATCAAGGCGAACACGTCCGCTTACGGGACAGAGATGACGTCGAAGATGCTGCTCAAGCTCGACGACTACGTGACGGATCTGTTCAATATGTCCGCGATGCCGCTGTACAATGATGATTTCCTCAACTGGATGGCCGATCCGGAAATGTCGCTCGCCAAGGCGAACGGTATGGACATCTATATTTCCAACCTGAACAAGATCAAGCCGGACACCGTATCGGTGTATGTCTTCGACAACTACGGCCACATGACCTACAACATTAAATCCGGCGGCAAACGCAGCAATCTCGAGCAGGTAAAGCCGGAGTGGGCGAAAATCGCGGCTGAAGGCGACGGCAAGCCGATGCTCGTCAGCACGCAAGAGGTGACGACGGGCAAAGATGCGTACTATGCGTTTACCGTCATTCGGGAGCTGAAGCAGACCAAAGATCTGACTCCGATCGGATTCATTGCATTCGATACGAATATTAGCGCCATCGACAGGCAGATCCACGACTTCGATCAAGTGACGAAGGGCAAGACGATTCTCGTCGACGAGCGCGACAGAGTCGTCTTCGACAGCGACGGCAAGCTGACGACCCGCGACTTGTCGGGCGATGCTTCCATACGGAAGGCCACCGGCGCAGAGGGCTCGTTCACGTACGCGTTCGACGGCAAAAAGTATATTACGACGTACGCCAAATCTTCGCTGACCGGGTGGAAAATGTTTGTCTACATCCCGATGGCGGATGCGACCCGGCAGGCGACGATCACGCGAAACGTCACGCTGCTCACGTCCGCGGGTTTCGTCACGCTGGCGCTCTTGATCGCCATCGCGATCTCGTACGCGCTGACGCGGCCGTTAAGCAAGATCAAGACGCTGATGCAGGAAGTGCAGACGGGCAATCTCGACGTCAGCTTCAACCAGAAGTACCGCGACGAAGTCGGCCTGCTCGGGCGGCACTTTAACATCATGGTGAACCGGATCCGCGATCTGCTCGAGGAAGTGAAGGAGACGCAGACGCGCAAAAAGGAAGCGGAGTACGCCGCGCTGCAGAGCCAGATCAACCCGCACTTCATCTACAATACGCTGGAGACGATCCGAATGAAGGCCGAGTTGAACGACGACGAGGAAGTGGCCGACATGACGTTCACGCTCGGCAAGCTGCTCCGTTACGGCGTCAATCACGGCGAACAGATGGTCACCATCGCCGACGAGCTGGAGCATTTGAATCATTATATTGCCCTGCAGAACATGCGCTTCTCCAATAAGTATACGCTCATCGTCGAGATTCCCGAGCGGGATCTGTCCATTCCATCCATCAAGCTGATGCTGCAGCCGGTCGTCGAAAATGCGATCCATCACGCCTTCAAGCAGCGAATGGGACCCGGCACGATCCGCATCGGCGTCCGCCACGAAGGGCAGAACTGCGTGTTCGTCGTCTCGGACGACGGCAGCGGCATGGACGAGTCCCGGCTTCGCGTGATCCGGGAACATGTGTACGGCCAAATGCCGCTAACGCGCTCCGGCAGGGGAATCGGGCTGCGCAACGTCCATGAACGGATTAAAATTCAGTTCGGGGAGAGCTACGGTCTGCGCATCGACAGCCGTCCCGGCGAAGGGACGACGGTGGAGCTCACCATCCCGGACAAATCTGATGAAAGGGAGGCGGATGCGTGATGCTCAAGGTTATGGTCGTCGACGACGAGGAGCATATTCGCCTCGGCATCGCGAAGATTCTGTCCAAATATCCGGGAGGTCTGGAGATTGCCGGCCAGCACGCCAATGGACTCGAAGCGATGCTGAAGCTGTCCGACATGCGGCCGGGCGACCTGGACGTCATCATCACCGACATCGAAATGCCGATGATGGACGGCCTGCGCTTCATCGAGCAGGCGAAGGCCAGGCTGCCGGACGTATTCATCATCATGCTGAGCGGCTACAACGACTTCGAATACGCGCGGCAGGCGCTGCGGGCCGGCGCGGCCGATTACCTGCTCAAGCCGATGGACAAGGTCGAGGTGTTCAAGCTGCTCGACCGCTGCGCGGAGCAGAAGCGCGAACGGATGGACGGCGCCGAGGAAGAACCGCCGCGTACGGGCGCGGCGCCGGCTGCCGAGACCGCTTCGACTGCGGACCGGATCTGCCGGTTGATCGACCAGGAATACAACCGCGACCTCGATCTGACCTATATCGCCGACAAGATCGGCTTCAACGCGAGCTATATCAGCAAGCTGTTCAGCCGCGAGCGCGGCGAGACGATCACGGATTACGTGAACCGGGTGCGGATCGACAAGGCGAAGCAGTTTCTCCGCGACCATCCGGGCCTCAAAGTTTATGAGATCGCCCATATCGTCGGCTACGGCGACAAGATTTATTTCCAGAAGCTGTTTAAACGAATGGTCGGCGTCACGCCCAACGAATATCGCGGCGGCGGGGCCGACGGCTAGGAGCGATTCGAGATGGCTACATTCGCGATCGAAGGCGACGGCTTCGTCTACGACGGCCAGCCTTTGCGCATCATCAGCGGCGCCATGCATTACTTCCGCATCGTGCCCGAATATTGGGAGGACCGGCTGCGCAAGCTTCGGGCTTGCGGGTTCAATACCGTCGAGACGTATATCGCGTGGAATGTGCACGAGCCGCAGGAAGGGCGCTTCCGCTTCGACGGCATGGCCGACGTGGAGCGCTTCGTCCGGCTGGCGGGCGAGCTGGGGCTTCATGTCATTCTGCGACCGAGTCCTTATATATGCGCGGAATGGGAGTTCGGCGGCCTGCCTTCCTGGCTGCTCGCCGATCCGGATATGCGGCTGCGCTGCAGCCATCCGTCTTATCTGGCGAAGGTGAAGGCGTATTACGACGAGCTGCTGCCAAGGCTCAAGCCGCTGCTGTGCACGTCCGGCGGGCCCGTCATCGCGCTGCAGATCGAGAATGAATATGGCAGCTACGGCAACGACAAGAATTATTTGAATTTTCTAAAAAAAGAGCTCGAACAGGCGGGCATGGACGTACTTCTGTTCACGTCCGACGGCTCCGAAGATTATATGCTTCAAGGCGGGACGCTGCCGGGCGTGCTCGCGACGCTGAACTTCGGCTCTAAGCCGGAGCAGGCGTTCGCGAAGCTGCGCGAGTACCGTCCGGACGGGCCGCTCGTATGTATGGAGTACTGGAACGGTTGGTTCGACCATTGGGGCGACGAACACCACGTGCGCGGCTTCGAGGACGTGGTCGACGTACTCGACCGCATACTGGCGATGGGCGCGTCGGTTAACTTCTACATGTTCCACGGCGGGACGAACTTCGGCTTCTACAACGGGGCAAACCACATCGAGCATTACGAGCCGACGGTGACGAGCTACGACTACAATGCGCTGCTGTCCGAGTCCGGCGATCCGACGGACAAATATTGGGCGATTCGCGAGGTGATCGGGCGCTATGCCGAGTTGCCTTACGACCCGCCTGCGGCGGCGGCCAAAAGCAGCTACGGCGCGGTGGCGATGACTGAACGCGTGCCTCTGTTCGAAGCGATGGGCGATCTGGGGTACGCGCTGACGTCCGTCGTTCCCCAGACAATGGAGCGGCTAGGACAAGACTACGGCTTCATCTGGTACGAAACGGACATTAGCGGTCCGCAGACAGGCTGCGAGATTATGCTGCAAGAGGTCCGCGATAGAGCGATCGTCTACGTGGACGGCGTCAGCCAGGGCGTCGTCGAGCGGTGGGGAAGCGATTCGGTCACGGCCGACATCCCGGCAGGAGGCGCGAAGCTCGGCATTCTGGTCGAGAACATGGGGCGCATCAATTACGGGTCCAAGCTGAGCGATCCGAAGGGCATCACGGAAGGCGTCAAGGCCGGCGCGAAGCTGTACAATCAATTTTTGTACGGCTGGACGATCCGCTGCCTGCCGCTTGACGATCTGTCGGGTCTGCGCTTCGCGCCGCTGGACAAGAGAGCGACCTCAGCGACCGTAGACCGGACGGAGGAACCGGCTTTTTACCGCGGCTTCTTCGAGGTCAAGGAGGCGTCAGATACTTTTTTGAAGCTAGACGGCTGGACGAAGGGCGTCGTCTTCGTGAACGGCTTCAACCTCGGACGTTATTGGGAGAAAGGACCGCAGAAGACGCTGTACGTACCCGGCCCATTGCTGCGGAAGGGGACGAATGAGATCGTCGTTTTCGAGCTGCATGGAACGGTATTGAAAGGTGCGCAGGTACCGGCCGTCACACTCCAAGTTGCCGCGGAGCTTGGCTGACCGGGAGCTGCAAAGGATTATTAACGACCTTAATTGTTCTAACCCATAGAAAGGCGGCGGGAGCCTAACAAGGGCGAAGATCGCCGCCGGGAGAGGAGTCTTCGGAATGAAATCGGGCATTAATGCGGGCATGAATTCCGGGCTAAAAATCGGAATTATCGGTTACGGCACGCGGATGCATTATTTCCTCGACCGGCTGCTCGAGCTGGACGCAGGCGTCGCGGTCGTCGCCGTCGCGGACATCGATACCGCAAAGGCGGCAGCGCTGCTGGCGGAGAAGGGCATCGCTTCGCCGGCTGTCCGAATGTACGAGGACGCGGACGAGATGCTGGAGCGGGAGGCGCTGGACGGCGTCATGATCGGTACGCGCTGCAAGCTGCATGCGGAAATGGCGGTCAAGGCGATGTCGCGGAATCTGCCGCTGTTTCTGGAGAAGCCCGTGGGCATCACGTTTGCCGATTTGCAGCTGCTGTCCGAAGCGGCCGAGACGTCGAGCTCGGAGGTCGTCGTTTCTTTTCCGCTGCGCAACACGCCCGTGGCGCTCCTGGCCAAGGAAATCATCGATTCCGGGCGATTGGGCTCGATCGAGCATGCGCAGGCAGTCAACAATGTGCCATACGGCGGCGTGTATTATCATAGCTGGTATCGCGACGAGCGCGAGACGGGCGGTTTATTTCTGCAGAAAGCGACGCACGACCTCGATTGCCTCAACTTCCTGCTCGGCCTCAGGCCGGTAACGGTGTCCGCGATGGCGTCCAAGCGCGTGTTCAGAGGCGACAAGCCGGCGGGACTCAAGTGCGGCGATTGCGCGGACAACCGCGTCTGCCCGGAGAGCCCGTACGTGCTGAAGACTTTCCGGCAAGAGGAGGTCACCGGAGACGGCTGCGCGTTCGCGACCGATACGGGCAACCACGATTCGGCGAGCGTCTTGATCCGCTACGAGACGGGCATGCACGCCGTCTACTCGCAGAACTTCTACTCGCGCAAAGCGGCGGCCCGCCGCGGCGCCAGGCTGATCGGGTACGAGGGCACGGTGGAGTTCGACTGGTACCGGGACGAAGTCAAGGTGTTCATGCACGGTTCGCCTCGAGTGGAGACGTATAAGCTTGAAGCGGCGAAGCTGCCGCACTTCGGCGGGGATTCGGCGCTTGCGCAGAACTTCATCGGCGTCATGGAGGGCCGGGAAAAGTCGGCGACGCCGCTGTCGATGGGCATCGCCAGCGCTTTGATCTGCCTGGAGGCGGAGCGTTCTTCGGCTTCCGATGCATTCCGTACGATTCCGGACTTTACGGTGGAAGGAGCTGTACGATGAAGCGGCTCGGAGCGATGCAATCGTCCGTCGCGCACGACGGCCATGACGACAGGCACTACGGCGCGGTCCATACGCCGATCTACGACAGCAGCCTATTCACTTTCCGGTCGGTCGCCAGCATGGAGCAGGCGGGGAAGGATCAAGGCAGCTATGTCTATTCCAGAGGCAACAACCCGACCGTCCACAGTCTCGAAGAGAAGCTCGCCGAAATCGAGGGGGGAGAGCGGGCACGCTGCTTCGCCACCGGCATGGGCGCGATCTCGGCCGCCGTGCTGTCGTGCGTACGGACGGGCGATCATATCGTCTGCGTCGACCAGGCGTACGGTCCGGCAAGGGAGCTGATGGGCGGCTATCTGCGGCGGCTCGGCATCGAGACCAGCTTCGTCGACGGCAGCGATCCGGCGGCGATCGAAGCCGCCATCCGGCCGCAGACGCGGCTGATCTACCTGGAGAGTCCGACCAGCCTGTTCTTCGAGCTGCAGGATCTTAAGGCGTGCGCGACGATGGCGCGTGCGCGCGGCATCCGGACGATCGCCGACAACACCTGGGCGACGCCCTGCTACCAGAATCCGCTGGCGCTGGGCATCGACCTGGTCGTCCACTCGCTAACGAAGTACGCGGGGGGACATAGCGACGCGATGGGCGGCGCGGTCGTCGGCAGCGCCGAAGCGATCGCGTCTCTCAGCGGCAGCGAGCTCGTTCTGCTCGGCTCGGTCATGCTGCCGCAGACGGCCGCGCTTATCCTTCGCGGCCTCCGTACTTTGCCGCTGCGGATGGAGCGGCATGGGGCTGGCGGCATGGCGGTCGCAGCCTATCTGGAAGCTTTGCCGTTTGTCGACCGCGTCCACTATCCAGGCCTGGCTTCGCATCCGCAGTATGCGCTAGCCACCGCCCAAATGTCGGGCTGCGGCGGATTGCTCTCGTTCGAGGCCGGTGCGGACCGGGACCGGCTCGTGCGCCTCGTCGATGCGCTGACGTATTTTCGCATCGGCTTCAGTTGGGGCGGATACGAGAGTCTCGTATCGCTCCAAACGGGTCTCGCAGGATCGCCTCGCGAATCGCGATACGCCGTCCGGCTGTACGTCGGGCTGGAGGATCCGGACGATCTGATCGACGATCTCGCGCGCGCGTTCCGCGCCGCCGGATTCGAACGCGAGGAGGAGGTATCCTGTCTTGACCGATAAGCTCGTACTTGAGACCTGCTGTTTAAGCTCGCTGGCGAAAGTATTTCCCGACGAAGCGCCGCCGTACCGGCAGGTGCAATCCGGCAGCGCGCTCGTCGGAGAAGTCTATTCGTTCCAAGTCGCCTATCGCGCGCCGGAGTTGACGCGTGCGGCGAAGATCCGGGTAGAAGCGCGGTGCCGGACGCTCGAGGGACGAATCGACGTGAAGGAGATCGGGCTCGCGCCGTCGGCGCTGCCTTGCTACGGAGATCCCGACGGCGATATTTTGCGGGGTACGCCCGGTCTGTATCCGGACCCGCTGCACGCGCTTTATACAGCCGGCACGCTGAAGGTGCCGCCGCGCCAATGGCGATCCCTCTGGGTCGAGGTCCGCACAGGGAAGGATGCGCCTAGCGGGGAGCATCCGATCGAGATCGCCTTCGTCTCCGATTCGGGAGAAGCGCTCGGCGGCGAGACGTTCGTGCTAGACCTTATACCGGCCACAATGCCCGAGCAGGAGCTCATCCATACGGAGTGGCTGCATGCCGACTGTATCGCGACGGCTTACGGCGTCGACGTCTTCAGCGAGCGCCACTGGGCGCTGCTTGAAGCCTACGTGGAGACAGCGGCAGCCCATGGCGTCAACATGCTGCTCACGCCGCTGTTCACGCCGCCGCTCGATACGGCTGTCGGCGGCGAGCGTCCCACCGTTCAGCTAATCGATGTCTACTTGGAAAACGAACGATACCGATTCGGCTTCGACCGCCTGACGCGGTGGATCGAAATGGCGCTGCGCAAGGGCATCCGTTACTTTGAATTTTCCCACCTGTTCACTCAATGGGGCGCAAAGCATGCGCCTAAGATCGAGGTCTTGGCTGACGGCGTGCCGATCAAGCTGTTCGGCTGGCACACCGATGCGGCAGGGGAGCCGTACGGGCGGTTTTTAGACGCGTTTTTGCCTTCGCTTGTCGGTTATATCCGTGCGCTCGGTCTCGAGGACCGCGTTTATTTTCACGTGTCGGACGAGCCGCACGAAGAGCATGTCGAGTCATACCGGTCCGCGGCTGCGATCATGCGGCGCCATCTATCGGAGTTCCCGATCATCGACGCGCTGTCCGACTTCGAATTTTACGAGCGGGGACTTGTCTGGCAGCCCATTCCGGCCAGCGACCAAATCGGGCCGTTCCTGGCTGCGGGCGTGCCCGAACTATGGACGTATTATTGCTGCGTGCAGTATAAAGGCGTGGCGAACCGCTTCTTCGATATGCCATCCTCGCGCAGCCGCATCCTCGGCATGCAGCTGTACAAGTTCGGGATCAAAGGCTTCCTGCACTGGGGCTTTAATTTCTGGTACGCCCAGTATTCCGAGCGGCCGATCCGCCCCTTCGAGGTGACGGATGCCGGCGGCGCCTTCCCATCGGGCGACGCCTTCCTGGTGTATCCAGGCGGCGAAGCGGAAGGTCCGATCGAATCGATCCGGCTCAAGGTCGTCCGGGAGGCGCTCCAGGACGTCCGCGCGCTGCGGCTTCTCGAATCGTTGGTCGGTCGCGACGCGTCGATGGCAATGTTGGAGGACGATCTCGAAGCGCCGTTATCCTTCGCCGACTATCCGCGGGGCGAGGAGTGGCTGCTGCGCAAGCGCGAGCGGATCAACCGCGCCATACGCGACGCGATCCGCTGATCGGCGTTGAGCGGGACGGCCGGCGGAATCCGGTCTGCGAAGCAGCGGGGCCAGTGCAGCGCGCTTTGCATCGCGATGCGGTACGGCCACGTCATCCGTTTTGTGAAGGTTTGACAAAAAGCAGCGAGCCGATATATGATTAACGCTGTTGCTTTCTCATATCTAATGTCTATATCCATTCGTATAACCTCGCAGTTCAGGGCGGGGGTCTCTACGGGAAGCCTTAACTTCCTTGCTACGAATACAGGATCGCTTATCGGCGATCCCGTATTCCAGCAAGGAAGTTTTTTGTTTTTCGCCGTTTACGGCAAATCATTTCAAAAGGAGAATGGCATCCAGAATGAAATACAGAATATCGGTTTTATTTGGCGCGGTAAGCTACGGGATTTTGTCGACGATCGTGTCGAAGGCATACGGACACGGCTATACACTCGGGCAGGTCGTCGGCTGTCAATTGGCCGTCGGTTGCTTGCTCGCCTGGCTGCTTGTCTTGGGCATGCACTTGAAAAGTCGCCGCGGCAATCTCTCGAATGCTGAATCCGCATCGCCTGAGCGCCAAGGCTTCGCGAAGGCCACGTGGAAGCAGCGCCTTCTGCTGATGGCTGCAGGAATGCCGACCGGCCTGACCGGCCTGCTGTACTACCAATCGCTTCGCTACATCCCGAACTCGCTGGCCATTTTGCTGCTTTTCCAGTTCACGTGGATGGGGGTGCTCGTTCAATCGATCGGCCAGCGCCGGCGGCCTAGCGGAATCCAACTGTTCACGCTGGTCGTACTGCTCGGCGGTACGCTGCTGGCAGCGGGCATACTCGATCAAGGTCTGAGCGCGTTCAATGCGCTGGGACTCTTGTTCGGATTGTCGGCCGCCGCGAGCTATACGTTGTTTATCCTGTTTAACGGCAAAGCCGTGCCCACCATGGCGCCTGCGCACCGAAGCGCCTGGATGATCACGGGGGCGGTTATATTCGTTTTCGTCCTTTTCCCTCCCGAATTTCTGACGGACGCCTCGCTGCTCATCGGTTTGCTGCCGTTCGGCTTGCTGCTCGGGCTGTTCGGCGCCTTCCTGCCGCCGGTGCTGTTCGCCATCGGGGTTCCGCATATCGGAGGAGGTCTCGCCGGCATCCTGGGCGCAGCCGAACTGCCCGTGGCCGTGATGCTTTCTGCCGTTGTGCTGCATGAGCAAGTAACCGGGATCCAATGGGCAGGCGTTTTGATCGTTCTGATCGGCGTAGCGCTGCCCGAGCTTGTGCGACATAAGCGCGGTCCGCGTTCACCGGCCGCACATGCCGTTGAGTTCTGACTTTCGAACTCTGACCATCGAACAAGACCATCGAACAAGACCATCGAACAAAGACATTCGGACTCCGACCTTCGAGCTCAGACCGACCGTTTTCAGCCGCCTCCCTGCAAGTCTATCGATTTTCTTCCTATTGAACGAGACGGAGCTTTCGCTCTATGATAGAAATAGGAAGGGAATGGAACTCTCTAGTCTGGAGGCGGAATCATGAAGTGGCGAAATATTGCGATCGCAAGCTTGCTCATAGTCACATTGCTAGGCGGCTGCAAAGGCGCCGATAACGAACTGAAGCCCGAGCCGACGAAGGAGCCGACGGCAGAAGACGCGATCGGCGCTTATCTGGCCGACTGGCAGAAGCAGGACTTTGCCGGCATGTACGGGCTGCTGACGCCGGAAGCCCGCACAGGGATGACCGAGCAGCAGTTCGCCGAACGATACGGCAAGATTTATCAAGGCATACGCGCGGACAAGCTCGCCGTGACTAACGTATCTCCGGCGCCTTCCGCCACCCCAGAAGCGTCGCCGAGTGCGACGGCGGGACCTGTCGTGCAAAAATTCCAGTACGACGTTCGAATGGAAACAGTAGCCGGACCGGTCGAATTCAAGCATGAAGGCACGGCAAGAAAGACGCAGGACGGCGAGGCGATGATGTGGCGCATCGACTGGGATCCCTCGATGATCTTTCCGGACATGAAGGCCGGCGACAAGGTGCGGGTGCAGACGGTGAGATCGGATCGCGGGGAGATCGTGGACCGTACCGGCGAGGGCCTCGCCGTCAACGGAAGGGCGCCGCAGCTGGGCATCGTTCCCGGCAAGCTCGGAGAGGCGGCGGACGCGGTCAAGGCGCAAGTCGCCAAGAAGCTTGGCATTACGGTGCAGGACATCGACCGCAAGCTTGGCGCTTCATGGGTCAAGCCCGAGCTGTTCGTACCGATCGGCATCATCGACGAAGCCGACATGGATGAATTTCAGAATGTGCCAGGCATATCGTTTCAAGAGAAAAAAATGCGCATGTATCCGCTTGGAGAGGCCGCTGCGCATCTGACCGGCTACGTCGGAGAGATCAATGCCGAGGAGCTTGAGAAACGAAAGGACAAAGGGTATAAGACGGGCGATACGATCGGAAAAGCCGGACTCGAGCAAGTGCTGGAGGACCGCTTGAGAGGGACGGACGGCGTGATCGTCACGATCGACGATTCGGCCGGACAGCGCAAGTCGGTGCTCGCCGAAAAGCCGGCCGTGCCCGGCGAGTCGTTCCAGCTCAGCATTGACGGCAACCTGCAAAAAACGATCTACCAGGAGGTCAAGGCGGACGCCGCTTCCGCAGCCGCCCTTCAGCCGAAGACCGGCGAAGTGCTTGCGCTGGTCAGCAGTCCGTCGTACGATCCGAACGCCTTCGTGCGCGGGCTGGCGAGCGGACAGTACGCGGCCTGGAACGATGATCCGCTTCATCCGTTTCTGAATCGCTTTTCCAAAGGCTACGCGCCTGGCTCTTCGTTCAAGATCGTGACGGCCGCGATCGGCCTCGACGCAAAGACGCTCGATCCGAATGAAGCCGTGCAAATATCCGGACTGAAATGGACCAAAGACGGTTCTTGGGGCAATTATTACGTGAAAAGAGTGCATGCCGTCAATCCCGTGGATCTGTCCAAGGCGCTGACCTACTCGGACAATATCTACTTCGCTCAGGCCGCGCTGAAGCTGGGCAAGGACAAGTTCGCAAGCGAGGCGGCGAACTTCGGTATCGGCGAAGCGATTCCGCTCGTCTATCCGATGGCGAAGTCGCAGCTGTCCAACAAAGGCATCCTAAGCGACATCCAGCTCGCCGACTCGGGTTACGGCCAGGGACAGGTCACGATGACATCGCTGCACGTCGCGCTTGCGTTCTCCGCCATCGTAAATCAAGGCAATATCGCGTACCCGCGGTTGACGCTTGACGAAGACCCGGCTGCGCCAAAGGTATGGAAGGCAGGCGCAATGACGCAGGAGACGGCCGACATTCTCAAAGCCGATCTCGTCAAGGCCGTCGCCAGTCCCGAAGGCGTCGGTCACGGGGCTTCTGTTGCCGGCGCTGCCATCGCAGGCAAGACCGGTACGGCCGAGCTCAAGGCGACCAAGGGCGGCGAAGGTCAGGAGAACGGCTGGTTCGTCGGCTTCGACGCGAACGATCCGAAGCTGCTGCTGTCCGTCATGGTGGAGAATGTAAAGGGACGCGGGGGCAGCGGATATGTGACGCCGAAGGTGAAGCATATTTTCGAACAAACGATGAAGCAAGCGAAATAATGCGAGCACGCCGGTTATATTGAGGAGGATCTCCGATTTGCGATCCGAACAAGAATTGATGAAGGCGATCCTTGGCGCTGCGGCTCAGGACGACCGCATCCGGTTGGTTACGCTCGAGGGTTCTCGCGCCAACCCGAATATCGCACCGGACCGCTTTCAGGACTATGACATCAGTTATTTTGTCACGGACCTGGATAGCTTTAAGACGAACGATCTGTGGCTCAGTGCATTCGGCAATCGTATCATGACGCAGAAGCCGGAGGCGATGGAGCTTTTTCCGCCGGAGCTCGGCGATCGCTTTTCCTATTTGATACTGTTCGATGACGGCAATAAGCTGGATCTGACGCTCATCCCCTTGAACGAAACGCAAGCATACTTCGAAGAGAGCGACGGCTTGGTTCGCGTGCTGCTCGATAAGGATGATCGGATTCAACAAGAAGTGAATGCGAACGATCGCCAGTATTGGATTAAACAGCCGTCCGCCGGGCAGTTCGACGATTGCTGCAACGAGTTCTGGATGGTCTCGACGTACGTCGTCAAAGGGCTGGCGAGGAAAGAAATCCTGTTTGCGATCGACCATTTGAATGAAATCGCAAGGCCGAATCTGCTCAGGATGATGGCTTGGAAGATCGGTGCGGAGCAAGGTTATACGTTCAGCGCGGGTAAAAATTATAAATTTATCGATCGCTATCTTCCCGAGGAAGACTGGAACAGGCTGTTGTCCACCTATGCTGAACACGGATATTCCCAGATGTGGCAGGCTCTGTTCACTTGTCACTCGCTGTTCCGATCATACGCCCAAGCCGTAGCCGCAAGCTTCGGGTACGCGTATCCGGACTACGATCAGGTCATCACGGAATACACGGATAAGATATACCAATCGCTGTCCTGAACGAAAACTTCGATCCGCCTTTTATAGGCGGATTTTTCTTTGAATCGAGCAATGAAGATGGGTTCGTTGACAAATTATGAAGGTACCAGTATTATTACAGTAAGGTACCTGAATATAAGGTACCTTCAAGTTAAAGAAGGAGGCAAATTGAATGACTGAAACGCAAATGAATTTGATGGAACAACTGTTCCGCGTCGTCTCGCTCTTGCATAGATACCAGCACCACCTGCGCCGCGATCATGCCCGCGCGGGCGATCCCCACCGCGGACAGGGACGGGTGCTGTCACTGCTCAAGATGAAGCCGGAGATCACGCAAAGAGAATTGTCGTACTTGCTGGATATGCGGAATCAATCGCTGGGCGAACTGCTGGGCAAGCTGGAGCGCAACGGCTTCATCACGCGGACACCGTCCGAGGCGGACCGCCGGGTGCTGAACGTCACGCTGACGGAGGCGGGCTCCGACGCGGCCGATGAGCTAGAGAAGGAGCAGGAGGATCAGAACAAGCTATTCGACTGCCTGAGCGAAGAGGAGCAAGCGAATCTTGGTGAATACTTGAGCCGTCTGCTGCATGAGCTGGAGAGCCGCATGGGAGATGGTGGCGGAGCAGAGCGCGGACACGGCGAGCACGGCAGGCATGGTGGGCACGGCGGACACGGCGGGAACGGAGAGCATGGCGTGCATGACAGACACGGTCCACACGGCAGGCATCGCGGACATGGCGCCGGACCGCGAGGAGGAGGGCGAGACGGCTTTCATTTCCGGATCGGCCGTAGCTTCGGTTCGATGGAAGGCGGCTGGGGCCGGCCTCTCCACGGCTGGGCCGACGATCGGCGTCCAAGACCGCACCAGGTACCGGAATCGGAATCGGATAGCTGAGCGTCCTTTTTAACAGCCTCGCTTGAATTCAGCAATCGAGAAGAAATCGTCCCCTCCGCCAAATGGTAGATTGATATAGAGAGCACCATAACAGCAAGGCGAGGGGAGGGAGAGGCGTTTGAAGCTATCGCATATTCGATTGCTTGTTCCGGATGTCCGGGATTGCTTCTTGTTTTACAGGGACAAGATCGGCTTTGAAGTCAGGTACGGGGACGAAACGACGCCGTTCGCCGAATTCCAGACAGGAGATATCAAGCTTGCGCTGGAGCCACAAATGGGGAACAAGACCAATGCCGTTCGGACCGCGACCGAAGCTTTCAGCGGTCGTGACCAGGTCGCGCTCATTTTAAGCGTCGACGATATCGATGCCGAATATGAACGGCTGAAGGGACTCGGCGTCTCCTTCATCGAAGTACCACACGATACGCCCGAATGGGGGCACCGGGTTGCCTATTTGCGCGATCCGGCAGGCAATGTAATCGAGTTGAATCAAGGCATTTAACGAGGTTAAATAGCTAGGCGACACGCCGTCAGGTCTCCGTGCCCGACGGCTGTTCGCCATATAGACGGAACAAAGGCGAGTACATGGCGGCATTGATGTGTCCCCAATGCCGATTCGAGCAAAAACTAGTAGAGAGCGGATTATTGCTCATCCCGCTTTGAAAGTCATAATTAATGACAGTGCTTCGCCGCTGCGAAGCTGCATTCGCGTCGGCCAATGCGCAATCCCGCTATGTGGCTCTATATAGAGCTTCTTCGTGTCGGTCACGTCGCGATCCCGCGATGTAGCTCTATATAGAGCCTCTTCGTGTCGGACACGTCGCAATCCCGCAATGTAGCTCTATTTAGAGCTTCTTCGCGTCGATCACGTCGAAATCCCGCTATGTGTCTCTATATAGAGCTTCTTCGTGTCGGTCACGTCGCGATCCCGCGATGTAGCTCTATATAGAGCCTCTTCGCGTCGGACACGTCGCAATCCCGCTATGTAGCTCTTTGTAGCGCCTATTCGCCTCGGTTGGTGGCACGATCCCGCCCTTTGTATCTTGGAATGATCCCGCGAATCAGACCTCTAGCGAACCAATCGGATAAACGCACCGGCTGCGCTTGACAGCGGCATGTTGCGCATCGTCAACAGACCCACGTGCGAAGGCGGGAGCGGAACGTCCAGCCGCACCTCGAACAAGGAGCCCTCCTCCAATTCCTTCGAGACGAATTCCCTCGTTACATAGGAAATGCCCAGTCCTCGGCGCGCGAACTCGATGAGCAGGTCTACGCTGCCGACCTCGATCTCCGGTTTGATGGAGTAGCCGTAGCTTTGGAACAGCTCGGTAATCGTCATGCGTGCGCGGCTGTTGCGGGAGAAGAGAATGATCGGATATTGAAGGAAACCTTCCAGTGTTAGCACCTTATCTTTAAGATCGGCGTAACGGGCGCCCGCCACGAAGCAGTCCTGCAGCTGGAAACTTTCCGTCACCTGAAGCTGCGGATCGACGATCGGCATGCGCACGACGCCCAGGTCGATCCGACCTTCCTTCAAAAACGTGATCACCTCGGGCGTCGTGCCGTGATTCAGATGCAGCTTAACGCCCGGATAGCGCTGGTGGAACTGCTCGAGGTAGGGCAGCACGTAATGCTTGAACAGCGAGTCGCTGCCGCCGATCCGAAGCTCGCCGCTGTCCAGGTTTTTAAGCGCAGCCATTTTTTCTTCGGCGAGCGAGATCAGAATCTGCGATTGTTCGATATACGAATAGAGGACGGCGCCTTCCTGCGTCAGCTCGACCCCCTTGGCATTGCGGTAAAAAAGCGCGACGCCAAAGCTTTCCTCCAGCTGCTTGACGGCATGGCTGACGCTTGGCTGCGTGAGATACAGCTTTTTGGCCGCTTGCGACAGACTCCCCGTTTTCGCCGCCCAATAGAACACCTTGTACAGCTCGTAATTGTTACCCATAGACATGGTCTATATCTCCTGTGAAATATCTTAATTACTTGTATGGCTTCAATTCGTATTATAGTGAACTTACCAAAAAGAAACCAGAGCGGATCGCCGCTCATGGGGAAGGAGTAGGAAGATGGAGCCGACTACCTTTATCTTGTTCGGGGCGACCGGAGATTTGGCCAAGCGCAAAATTTACCCCGCCCTGTATAACTTGTACATTCGCGGCAAGCTGCCTCAAGCCTTCTCCGTCGTCGGTCTCGGCAGGAGGGAATGGAGCGACGAGGTGTTCCAGGCCGCCGTCGAGCGATCGCTTTATCAATTTTCCAGAGTGCAGCCGGACGCAGGCGAGCAGCTCAACGCTTTTTTGCAGGCGTTCAGCTACAGCGTGCTCGATATCGGCCGCGAGGAGGACTATCGCAAGCTGCTCACGCTCGTCGAGGCGCGCGAAGCGGCGCTGCAAATGCCGCCGAACCGGCTGTTCTACCTGTCCGTCGGTCCCGAGCACTTCGAGCCGATCGCGGACAACATTCGGGCTAGCGGGCTGGGATCGGCGCAAGGCTGGAAGCGTCTGGTCATCGAGAAGCCGTTCGGCCACGATCTGAAGTCGGCGCGCGCGCTGAACGCGAAACTGTCCGAAGGGTTCGCCGAGGATGAGATTTACCGCATCGATCACTATCTCGGCAAGCCGGTCGTCCAGCGACTCGAATCGCTCCAGCAGGCCAATCCCGTCATTCAGGCGCTGTGGACGAACCGCTATATCGCCAACGTGCAGATCACGGCGGCCGAATCGGTCGGCGTCGAGGAGCGGGCCGGCTATTACGATCATGTGGGAGCCGTACGGGACATGTTCCAGAACCACATGCTTCAGCTGCTCATGATGGCCGCGATTCATCTGCCGTACGACAGCAGTTCGGAGAAGGTCCGCTTCAAGAAAAAGCGGGTTATGGAGGCGCTCGTCCCGGTTCAAAAAGAAGAGGTCGGCGCCCATGTCGTGCGCGGTCAATATGCGGCAGGCAGCATCGGCGGAACGCCGGTGCCGGCGTATACGTCCGAGCCGGGCATTGCGCCCGGTTCCGCGAACGACACGTTCATCGCTGCCCGGCTGCGCATCGACAACGGCGACTGGCGCGGCGTGCCGTTCTACATTAGAACCGGCAAGCGCATGAAGGAAAAGTCGACGCGCATCGTCGTCGAGTTCAAAGAACCGCTGAAGCAGGCCTGGACGCAAACCGAAGACGGCGTGCAGCCGAACCTGCTCGTCATCGAGATCGGACCCGAAGAGAGCATCTCGCTGCAGCTCAATACGAAGGAGCCCGGCACGCAAGGCGAATTCAAGCCGATCCGGATCGACCTGCATACGACGCCCGCCGACTCGCCGGAAGCCTACGAGAATCTGATCGGCGACGCCATGAAGGGCGACTCGACGTTCTTCGCGCACTGGGACGAGGTCGAGCTGGCGTGGCAATGGGTGCAGCCCGTGCTCGACGCGTTCGCCGACGACACCGTGCCGCTCCGCACGTACGAGGCCGGCACCCACGGGCCTGCCGAATCCGACGCGCTGCTCGCGGAGGACGGCTACCGCTGGTGGTTCGACGACGAAAAGCCGCTGCAACGACAAAAATCCGATACAAACGAAGGAGACCGCTATGCCTACCACGCAAACCATTGAACAACTCTCGATCGATACGATCCGCACGCTGTCCATCGACGCGATCAACGTCGCCAATTCCGGCCATCCCGGCCTGCCGATGGGCGCGGCGCCGATGGCCTACACCCTGTGGGCAACGCATCTGAATCACAATCCGGCGCATGCCAAATGGTTCAACCGCGACCGGTTCGTCCTGTCCGCTGGCCATGGCTCCGCCTTGCTATATAGCCTGCTTCATCTGTTCGGCTACGGCGTATCGATCGACGATCTGAAACAGTTCCGCAAGCTGAACAGCCTGACGCCGGGGCACCCTGAATACGGCCATACGGACGGTGTCGATGCGACGACAGGTCCGCTGGGCCAGGGAATCGCGATGGCGGTCGGGATGGCGATGGCCGAAGCGCATCTCGCCTCGAAGTTCAACCGCGAGGCGTTCCCGGTGGTCGATCACTACACCTACGCGCTCGTCGGAGACGGCTGCTTGATGGAGGGCATTTCCTACGAGGCGATGTCCATGGCCGGGCACATGAAGCTGGGCAAGCTAATCGTGCTGTACGATTCCAACGATATCTCGCTGGACGGCGACTTGAACTTAAGCTTCGGGGAAAACATGCAAAAGCGAGCGGAATCCGCGCAATGGCAGTATCTTCGCGTCGAGGACGGCAACGACATGGCCGCGATCTCGCAGGCGATCGCCGCCGCGAAGCAGAACGACGCGCAGCCGACGCTCATCGAGATCCGCACGATCATCGGCTACGGCAGCAAGGCGGCGGGAACCCATAAGGTGCACGGAGCCCCGCTCGGTTTGGAGGAAGCCAAGGCGACGAAGCTGAACTACGGATGGACGCACGAAGAAGAGTTCACCGTGCCCGGCGAGGTTCGCACGCACTTCGAACAGCTCAAGCAGCAGGGGGCCGTCAAGGAAGAGGCTTGGAACCGCCTGTTCGCTTCCTATCGCGAGCAGCATCCGGCGCTGGGCCAAGAACTGGCGCAGGCTATCGACGGCAATGTCTCGATCGGAGACGCCGACCTTCTGACGTTCGATGCAGGGAAGTCCGTCTCCACCCGTGTCGCGAGCGGCGAAGCGATCAATCACTATCTGAAAATCGTGCCGTCGCTGTTCGGCGGCAGCGCGGACCTGTCGCACTCTACGATGACGGACATGAAGGGCGAACCCAAGTTCGCTATCGATTCGTACGCCGGGCGCAATGTCTACTTCGGCGTCCGCGAGCATGCGATGGGCGCGGCGGGCAACGGCCTGGCGCTGCACGGCGGCGTAAATGCGTTCGTCAGCACATTCTTCGTGTTCAGCGACTATCTGCGCCCGTCGATCCGTCTGGCCGCGATTCAGAAGCTGCCCGTCGTCTATGTTTTCACACACGATTCCATCGCCGTCGGCGAGGACGGCCCGACGCACGAGCCGGTCGAGCATCTGGCCGCGCTGCGCACGATCCCCGGCCTGACGGTCATCCGCCCGTCGGACGCCAACGAGACGGCCAGCGCCTGGGCCTATGCGCTCACGCAGAAGGAAGGTCCCGTCGCGCTCGTCCTCAGCCGGCAGAACCTTCCGGTCTATGCACAGACGCGAGGCAATCGCGAGCAAGTCGCAAAAGGCGGCTACGTGCTGACGGAGACGAACGCTTCGCCTGACGTCATCCTGATCGCTACGGGCTCGGAGGTGTCGCTTGCAGTGAACGCGAAGGCAGAGCTCGAGAAGGACAATGTCTCGGTGCGGGTCGTGGCGATGCCGAGCAGGGAGCTGTTCGACCGGCAGCCGGAAGCGTACAAGCAAAGCGTGCTCCCGGATGCGGTATCGAAGCGTGTCGCCATCGAAGCGGGCATCTCGCTGGGCTGGGATCGTTATGCTGGGCCGCGGGGCAAAGTGCTGTCCGTCGATACGTTCGGCGCTTCGGGCGCGAGCGGCGACGTCATGGCATACTTCGGCTTCACGACCGACAATGTCGTTCGCCTCGCCAAGGAGCTCATGGTTCAAGCTTAATGAGGAATGTTTAATATCAAAGAGACGTTAATTACCCACTTTTACCCTAAACGAATCGGAGGTCATTCAAATGAAGTTTTTTATCGACACGGCCAACCTGGCTGACATCAAAAAAGCGTACAAAATCGGCATTCTGTCCGGCGTAACGACGAACCCTTCATTGGTCGCCAAGGAAGGCGTCAAATTCGAGGACCGGATCGAAGAAATTCTGAAAGAAGTGCCGGAAGTCGAATCCGTATCCGCAGAAGTTACGCCCGACGCATTGACCGCCGAAGACATGATCGCCCAAGCGAACGAGCTGATCAAGATCAACAACAACGACAAAAACATCACGATCAAGCTGCCGATGACGCTCGCCGGTCTCGAAGCATGCCGTTACTTGACCAAGAAGGGCGTCAAGACGAACGTTACGCTGATTTTCACGGTCAACCAAGCGCTGCTCGCAGCCCGCGCCGGCGCGACTTATGTCTCGCCGTTCCTGGGACGTCTGGACGACATCTCGGAAGACGGCGTCCTGCTCGTATCGAAGATCGCCGAGCTGTTCCGCATCCATAACCTCGACGCGCAGATCATCGCCGCTTCCGTCCGCCATCCGGATCACGTGACGCGGGTCGCGATGGCCGGCGCGCATATCGCCACGGTTCCGTTTTCGGTCATCGAGCAGCTCACCAAGCATCCGCTCACGGAGCAAGGCATGGAGAAGTTCGCGGCCGACTGGAAAAAAGCGGTCCAATAAGCAGAATTCGATTTTCGGCAGTCCTTGAAGGCAGCCCTTAAAGAGCGGCCTATAAAGAGAAGTTCATAAAGAAAGAGCCCTAAAGAAAGGGCGCATATAGAGAGAGCATAATCGGACGGGAGGAAGGGGAAACCATGAGTAAACAACAAATCGGTGTCGTCGGTCTTGCCGTCATGGGCAAAAACCTCGCATTAAATATCGAAAGCAAAGGCTTCTCCGTGGCGGTGTACAACCGGTCGCCGGAAAAGACGAACGAACTGCTGGAGGAAGCGAAGGGGAAAAACTTCGTCGGCGCATATAGCGTCAGCGAATTCGTGCAATCGCTTGAGACCCCGCGCAAAATCCTCATCATGGTCAAAGCGGGCAAGCCGACGGACGATACGATCGACCAGCTGCTGCCCTACCTGGACCAAGGCGATATTCTGATCGATGGCGGCAACGCCTACTTCCCGGATACCCAGCGCAGGAACAAGGAGCTGCAGGCCAAAGGCTTCCGCTTCATCGGCGCCGGCGTATCCGGCGGCGAAGAAGGCGCGCTGAACGGTCCTGCGATCATGCCGGGCGGACAGAAGGACGCTTATGCGCTCGTCGAGCCGATTCTGACCGCAATCTCGGCGAAGGTGAACGGCGACCCGTGCTCGACGTACATCGGTCCGGACGGCGCCGGGCACTATGTCAAGATGGTGCACAACGGCATCGAGTACGGCGACATGCAGCTGATCGGCGAAGCGTACCACCTGCTGAAGGATGTACTGGGACTCGGCGCCGCCGAGCTACGCGACATCTTCGCCGAATGGAACGAAGGGGAGCTGGACAGTTACCTGATCGAGATTACGGCCGATATCTTTTCGAAGACCGATCCGGAGACGGGCAAGCCGATGGTGGACGTCATTCTCGATTCGGCGGGGCAGAAGGGAACGGGGAAATGGACGAGCCAAAGCGCGCTCGATCTCGGCGTGCCGCTGTCCATCATCACCGAATCCGTATTCGCACGCTTCCTGTCGGCGATGAAGGAGGAACGCTCCGCCGCCAGCCGGAAGCTGACGGGCCCGGCGGCCGCCGGCTACGAAGGCGATCCGCGCGACTTTATCGAGGCGGTGCGGCAGGCGCTCTACGCCAGCAAGATCGCTTCGTACGCCCAAGGCTTCGCGCAGATGCGCGCCGCTTCCGACGCCTATGGCTGGGATCTGAACTATGGGGCCATCGCCATGATCTTCCGCGGGGGATGCATCATCCGCGCCCGGTTCCTTCAGAACATCAAGGACGCCTATGACCGCAACCCGGGTCTTCAAAATCTGCTGCTCGACGACTACTTCGGCGGCGTCGTTCGCGACTACCAGGGCGCATGGAGAAAGGTCGTCGCCGAGGCAGTCACGAGAGGCATCCCGGTTCCGGCCTTTGCCTCCGCGCTCGCCTACTACGACAGCTACCGCACCGAACGCCTGCCGGCCAATCTGCTGCAAGCGCAGCGGGATTACTTCGGCGCGCACACGTTCGAGCGGGTGGACAAGGAAGGCAGCTTCCATTTCCAATGGCTTGAGGCTATCGCGCAAGAAACTCATTAAACTCATTAAACGCTTAAAACCCATTCCTAAGACGATGATCTTGGGAATGGGTTTTTCTATTCCTTCCTATTCGATGGGCTGAAATCGGCAATTGCGGGAATTCGTTGCTCACAAGCGATGCGTTCGATCACATATCCGTCTCCAATGCGGCCTTGCCAACCGCGCTTTGCCCGATCGGTCTTATGTGCCGCAGCTTGATCACGGCCAAAATGGCGATGCCCAGCATAAGCGCGCCGCTCACCCATGCGACGGCATGCATGCCGCCGGTAAAAGCTTCGCGGGCGCCGTGAAGAAACGCCGTGCGCGCGGATTCGGGCAAGCGATCCGCTGCAGCGATCGCCCCCGCCAAGCTCTCGCGGGAAGCGGATGCATCGGACGCCGTCATACCGGCCGGTATAAATGCCGCCACTTGATGCCGGTAAATGGAAGTCCCTAGGCTGCCCAAAACCGCGATGCCTAAAGCAAAGGCGAATTCTCCGCTCGTCTGGAGCAAGGACGCCGCCGATCCTGCCTTTTCGGGCGGGGCCGATCCGATGATCAGATCGCTTGACAGGCTCGGGTATGGAGCCGAACCGCCGCTGAACAAAATGTAGCCGACAACCAGGCTGGCTAGTCCGGAAACCGTCCCCGCCTGGGACAGCAGGATGCACCCCGCAGAAGCGGCGACGAGTCCCGCTCCAATGAGGAACGAAGGACGAATCCGCCTGGCAATGAGCGGGGACAGGAGCATGCCCGCCATAGAAGCGACCACGCCCGGCAGCATCCACAACGCCGCCTGGAGCGGCGATTTGCCTTGAACGAACTGAAGATGCTGCGCGATGAAGAGCATGAAAGCGCCGGTCAAAGTGATCCCGAACAAGCCTCCCAGCGCTGCCCGGAAGGCAGGGTCAACGAACAAGCGCAAGTCAAGCAAGGGATGATCCAGTTGGCGCTGCCGCCTTACGAACATCGTTCCGAAGGCCAATCCGGCCGCAATAGCAAGGATCGGCATCGTCTCCACCCCTTGCTTGGCGATTTCCTTAAGGCCGTAGATCGTCGGGAGGATGGCGAACAAAGACAATAGAACGCTCGTCATATCCAGGCGACCGGATGAGGGAGCGCGATATTCTGGCAGCAGCAGAGGCGCAGTCAACAGCAGCAGCGCCATGACCGGAACGCCGAGCAGAAACAACGAGCCCCACGGAAAGTGCTCCAGCATCGCCCCGCCGACGACCGGCCCCAGCGCCATGCCGCCCATGGAACACGTAAACCATATGCCGATAGCGAATGAGCGCTGCTTATGATCGTGGAACATGTTGCTGATCAATGCAAGCGTGGAAGGCGAGAGCGTCGCTCCCGCTATACCCAGCAGCGCCCGTGCCGCGATCAGCATGGCGGGGCTGTCCGAAAAAGCGGCGACAACCGAAGCCGCGCCGAATGCCGCACCGCCGATCATCAATAATTTGCGGCGGCCGATACGATCTCCAAGCGTGCCCATCGTGATAAGGAAGCCGGAAAGCATAAAGCCATAGATGTCCATGATCCATAATTGTTCCGCGCTGTCGGCTCCAAGCGAGACGCCAATATGGGGCAGGGCCAGAATCATGACGGAAACGTCAATAGAGACAAGCAGGGCAGGCAGCGCTAATACGGCTAGTCCAAGCCAGTCTTTGAGGCTCGCTTGGCGGTTAGAAGTGACGGCGGTATTCATCATAAGCGTTCCTTGGCTTCGCCGAGCCGGTCGGATAATCGCTTCGTTCCGAGATTTCGCGGTCGGGGCGTGTCTTTCCTGTCCATCGAATGCAAGCAGACAAGCTTATTCATCGTGAAATCCTCCTTTTCCGGGCGTTCCCGGATGGTTGTTGCCTTGAATGTACAACATGACGTTACGTTAGGTTCAAGTGGTGTTGCTAAAAAATGCGGTCACAACAAAAAAAGCACGCCGCAACGGGCGTGCTTGTAGGAAGATACGGTTGATCCGACTTCGCTCGACATTAAGAACCTCGTTCATTCCTCATGCCCGAGCACCTGCACTTGGTACGTGTTCGAGCGAGACGCACCCGAATAAGGACGGCCGCTTACTTCGAACCGATACTGCGCGGTTAAGGAGCCGTTGATCGATTCGTCGTCCGTAAGCTCCGGCACCGCAATCCGGTATGCGACCGTCCGCCGGTCTCCCGGAGCCAACCACCCGAGCGCGAGTGAGCCGTCCACCGAGAGCGCGGTCGGCATGCCGTCTACGCGGACGCTGTAGCCGGCAAGTCTGGTACCGGGCGGAATCAGGCTGGTCAGGGTCGTTTCGGCAGCCGCATTGCCGGCATTGCTCACTTCGGCCCGGATCGCAATCTCCTCTCCCGGGAAGACATGAGCCGGTTCCGCGAACACTGCCAAGTCTAGCACGGGCGAGACGACACGTACCGTTACGCTGTTGGATGCGGTGGCTGCCCTGACAGCCCGCCCGTCGTTCAACCGAAAGGCATAAATCAGCCGCGCTCGGCTCGTATAAATGGGAGGTGCTTCAGCGCCCGTAAGATCGGCTGCAAGCGCCTGAAACGCAACGAATACGCGTGCGCCCGGACCGACGATCCCAAGCGGAATGCCGGTTTGCGCCGAAACGCCTGCGACTCTTTGTCCATCGAAGGCGACGCTGCCGCCAACGAGCGTCAGCCCTGCCGGCAGGAAGTCCAGCAACTGCGCATCGACGGCGATGCCGGACGCATTGTGTACGATTGCCGTGTACGAGACCGTATCGCCGGGAGCGACCAGGCCCGGACTGACGGATAGCGTCAGCAGCACTACGGGTCGAACGACGACGATCGAGACGGCGTTCGTGTCCGCGGACAAAGGCTCTCCGCCGGATGCGTAATAGACGATCGCATCGCTCGTCAGGACGCTGCCGTCCGGCAGGTCCCCGACCTGCGCATCGAATGCGATGTAGACCGATGCGCCGGCGGGAATATTCCCTACGGCGATCTCTTCGACGGGTATAGCATCTGGCGACCTGACGTCGTCCACCGTGACGCTGCCGCTTAAGAAGGTCAATCCGGCGGACAGCGACACGACGACGCTCACGCCGGATACCAGCTGACCGCCTTCATTGGATACGACAATTTCGTAGCGCACGACATCCCCTGCGAAAGTCTGGCTCCAACGCGTGCCCAGCTTCGCCGACAGCTTCACGGCGCTGACGGGAATCGTGACCGCGTTGGACGTCGCCTCGCCCTCGGAGACTCTGCCTTCCGGCGTCTTGAAGATGAATATGGCATGCGCTTCGTTCGTGATCTTGAGCGAAGCTGGAATCGCAGTCAGGATAAGCTGAAAAGATACCGCGACTTCGCCGCCGGGGGCGAGGCTGCCGAGCGGGATCCCGGACGCCGGGTCCGCGCCCGGCAGCGGTGCGCCGTCCCGCAATACGCTGTTCGCGATAAGCGAAGTCTCCGCCGGATACGGATCGAAAAGCGTGACGAACGCAGCTGCATTGCCGCCATTCGTCACGCGGAGCCGATAGGTTAATGTCGATCCCGGCTCCGCGCGTGCGCTGTCCGTCTGCTTGACGATCGCGATCGCGGGTCCATATAGCGGAATGGAGACGATATTGGAGTAGGCAATGGACGACTGGCTCCCCGACGTGAATCGGACGACCGATTGGTTCAGCAAAAAAGGATCGGGCAGGGGCGTCATATCGTGACGACCCTGACCTGAAACGTGACGGTAACGGTCGATCCCGCGGCAATGGTGCCGACGGCGATGCCGGTGTTCGGGTTCGCGGCGGGCCGCGGGCTGCCGGCTACCGTCACGCTGCCGTCGACGAAGACCGTGCCGGTCGGGACGGGATCGACGACCAGAACATTATTGACGGCTTCGATGCCGCTGTTGGCAACCAGGATCGTATAGGTGACGATGTCTCCGACGACGGCGTCGATCGAATCCGTGCTCTTGGTGACCGTGACGTCGGGCGACGATACGGGAATGACGAGCAGATTAGATACTGCGCTGCCCGATAGCACCCGGCCGTCCGGCGGCGAATACGTGTATGCCGCGGAAGCCTGATTGGACAGCTGCTGCGGCGAAGGCAGCGCTTCGACGGTGACCTCGAGGGAGACCGCTACGCTGACGCTGTCGCCGGGCGCCACGTTGCCGACGGCGATGCCGGTCGCCGGATTCACTCCCGGCTGCGGCACGCCGTTCACGAGCACGCTGTTCGGCACGAACGCTGCGCCGGCCGGAATCGTATCCGTCATTGTGACATTTGCGGCCAGATTGCCCGTATTGACGATAATTACGCTGTAGACGACCGTGTCTCCAACCGTCGCGTTCGTCGTGTTCGCCGACTTCGTCAAGCCGATGATCGGCTCGTAGACAGGCGTGACGACCGTATTCGAAAAAGTAGTCGCCGAGAAGGCGCCGGACGTAAAGCTGACCGAAGAACGGTTGGATAGCGTGAATGAAGGCGGAAGCGATACGACGGTTACCGTATAGGTGACGGTGATGCCGGCCCCTGGCGCTATCGTACCAAGCGAGAAGCCGTTCTGCGGATTGGCGGCAGGCCGAGGGGTGCCGTCGACGGTCACGCTGCCCGCCACGAATACCGCGCCTGCAGGCGTCGGGTCGCTGAACTGCACATTGTTTACGTTTTCGATGCCGTTATTTTGGATGAACACCGTGTAGACCAGATTGTCGCCGACGACGGCGTCGGTCGCGCCGGCGGACTTCGTGACTGCCACGTTCGGCGCGCTAACGGGGATGGATAGCGCATTCGACACGAGCGATCCGCCGAAGGAGCGGCCATCGGGGATTGTATAAGCATAAGTCGCCGAAGCCTGGTTCGCCAGCAGCTGAAGGGGCGGCAGCGTATTGATGACGACGGAGAAAATCAGCGTGGCCGTGGTCGCGACGTCGGGTATAAGTACGCCTGCAGAGGGGTCTGCCCCCGCGACGGGCTGACCGTTCACGATCACGCTGTTCGGAACGAGACTCGTGCCTGCCGGGATATTATCCGTCACGGTGACGTTCGCGGGATAATTGCCCGTATTATTAAGCGCGATCGTATAAGCGACGGTATCGCCTACGGTAGCGTTCGATGTGCTCGCGCTCTTCAGCGCGGACAGAATCGGGATGTAGACCGGCGTCGTCACCGTATTGGAGAACACGACGCCCGAGAAAGTTCCGGACGTGAACGTCACCGTCGATTGATTCGCGAGCGACTGGGACGCCGGAAGCGATGTGACCGTCACGTTAAACGTCACTGTCGTCGTCGCGCCGGGTGCAATCGAACCGATGCTGACGCCGGTGGCTGGGTTGGCGGACGGGCGAACGATCCCGTCGATGGCGAGCGAGCCGGGCACGAACGCTGCGCCGGCAGGGATCGGATCGGTGAAAATGACGTTATTTACCGTCTCGATGCCATTGTTCGCGATCGTCGTCGCATACGTCACGGTATCTCCAAGCGAGGTGCTCGTCGTCGTCGTGCTTTTGACCGCCGCAACGTTAGGCGCGGATACCGGTATCGTCACCGTGTTCGACAAGGCGGACCCAGTCAGCGTGCGCGAATCGGGAAGCGTGAACGAATAGGCGGCCGTGCCCTGGTTCACGAGCTGCTGCGGCGAAGGCAGCGTGTCGATGACGACGGAGAACATGAGCGTCCTCGTAACGCCGGCATTAATCGCGCCGATGTCGACGCCGGCCCACGGATCTGCGCCCGAGATCGGGAAGCCGTCGAGGATGACGCTGTTCGGCACGAACACGGTGCCTGCCGGGATCGAATCCGATAGCGTCGTCGTCGCGGGATAATTGCCCGAATTGGACACGGCGAGCGTATACGTGACGGTGTCGCCAAGCGTTGCGTTCGCCGTGCTTGCCGATTTGGCGAGCGAGATGTTCGGCTGGTATACGGGTGTCGAGACGGCATTCGAGTAGGTGACGGCCGAAAAAGCGCCCGAAGTGAAGCTGACCGACGCTTGATTGCCGATCTGAGCGGGGCTCGGCACCGATACGACCGTGACGCTGAACGTTATGGACACGGAGGCGGACGGCGCGATCGTGCCAAGCTGAATGCCGGAGGACGGAATGGCGGACGGCGCAGGCGTGCCGTTGATGAGCACGCTGCCGGGAACGAAGACCGTGCCCGCTGGCACGGGATCGGTCAGCAGCACATTGTTGACCGCCTCGATGCCGTTGTTCGTGATCAGGACGGTGTAGTCGACCGTATCGCCGACTGCGACGGAGATCGAAGGCGTCGACTTCGTGACCGCGACATTCGGCGCCGATACCGGAAAGGTGACCGTATTCGACGTTGCGGTGCCCGTGAGGGTTCGTCCGTCCGGCGGCGAGTACGTAAATGTGGAAGTCGCGGTGTTGCTGAGCTGCTGCGGATTAGGCAGCGAGGTGACGACGGCGGCGAAAGTGACGATGACGGTCTGGCCGGGCGCGACGGTCCCGACGGTAATCGGCGTAGTCGGCGTGATGCCAGGCTGCGGAATGCCGCCGACGATGACGCTGTTAGGCGAGAAGGTGGTTCCTGCCGGCAGCGCATCGGACAGCAGCACGTTCGCGGCCAGGTTGCCAGAGTTGCTCACGCCTACCGTATAGACCACCGTGTCGCCGACGGTCGCATTGGCGGTGTTCGCGCTTAGCGCGAGCGAGATCTGCGGCTGATAGACGGGGGTGACGGTCGTATTAGACGCCGATGTCCCTGAGAATGCGCCGGATGTGAAGCTGGCCGTCGATTGGTTCGTAATCTGAGTCGGTATCGCCATCGTTATGATCACCTCGAATGTGACGGAGGCCGAAGCGCTTGGGGCCAGGGCTCCGATTGGGATGCCGGAGGACGGATTCGCGGACGGCCTGGGCGTGCCGTTCACGACTACGCTTCCGGGCAAGAACGATGCGCCGGCCGGCGGCGGATCGGCAAGCACGACATTGTTCACCGCGGCGATCCCGTTGTTCGTGACGACGGTGCCGAACACGATCGTGTCGCCTGGAACCGCGGCAGCGGGCGTTGCGGACTTGACGACGCCGACGTTCGGCGCCGATACCGGGACAGATCGCGAGTTGGAGACAGCCGTCCCTACTATCTGTCTACTGTCCGGCAGACTGTAGACGAAGGATGCCGACGCCTGATTATCCAGCCGCTGGATCGGCGGCAGCGAATTGATCGTCACGACGAAGCTGACGTTCACCGTCGCGCCGGCGGACACGGTTAACGGAATGCCGGTCGCGGGGCTGACGCCGGGCGTCGGCGTGCTGCCGACGATCACGCTGTTCGTCTGAAAAGTCAGCGACGCCGGGATCGGATCGGTCAGCGTGACCTGCGCAGCTGCGTTGCCGGTATTGGATATCGCCACCTTATAAGTGAATGTATCGCCAACGGTCGCCCGGCTTGCGCTCGCGCTTTTGACGAGGCCGATCGCGGCTTGATATACAGGCGTTACGATGGAATTGGACACCGATGTCCCCTGTATAGCTCCGGATGTGAATACGGCGCTCGCCTGGTTGGCGAGCTGAGCCGGGGCCGGCAGGGACACGACGCTCGCACGGAACGCGATCGTGACCGAAGCCCCCGCGTTCAACGTGCCGATCGCGATGCCGGCCGACGGGTTGGCCGCCGCGGCCGGCGCGCCGCCGATCGTGACGCTGCCCGGCACGAACGACGCGCCGGCGGGAATCGTATCGGACACGACGACGTTCGTCACCGCATCGCCGCCGCCGTTTGCGACAACGATCGTATACGTAATCGTATCGCCGACAGCTGCGTACTGGAGGCTGGCAGACTTGGCGACCGTGACATTAGGCGCGGAAGCCGCGACGGTGACCGCGTTCGAGACGACCGATCCAGAGAACGAGCGGCCGCTCGGAAGCTGGTACGAATACGCTGCCGTCCCTTGGTCCGTCAGCGTCGGCGGGGAAGGGAGGGAGCCGACGACCGTTTGAAACGTGACCACGACCGTGGCGCCGGACGCGATCGTGCCGAGCGCAATCCCGCTTACGGGCGACGCGCCGGGCTGCGCCGCGCCACCGACCGTCACGCTGCCTGATACAAAGGCGGAGCCGGCGGGAATCGTGTCGGTCAGCGTCGTCTGCAGCGCTGCGAGATTGCCGGAATTGCCGACGCTCAGCGTATAAAGAATCGTACCGCCGACCGTCACATTCGTCCGGTTCGCGCTCTTGGCAACGGTAATGACCGGCTGATAGACTGGCGTAATCGTCGTATTGGACAGCGTCTGGCCGTTGAAGGTGCCGGAGCTGTACGACACGGATGCCTGATTGCTCAGCTGCGCCGGACTTGGCAGAGACGTCACCGTGACCTTGAACGCGACGGTCGCGCTCGCGCCTGCCGCGATCGTGCCGATCGCGATACCGCTGCCCGGCACGGCCGAAGCGATCGCCGTGCCGCCGACCGTCACGCTGCCGGATACGAACGTGGTTCCGGCAGGTATCGCGTCCGTAAGGGTCGCATTCGATATCGCTTCGGTGCCGTTGTTCGACACGACGGACGTATAGGTCAACGTATCGCCGATCGTCGCGTCGGGCAAGTTCACGCTCTTGGCGACGGTCACGTTCGGCAGCGCCACGGGCACGGAGACCGTATTGGACACCGCCGAGCCCGATATCGTACGCTGATCCGGCGGCTGGAACGTATAGGCCACAGTCGCCTGATTCACAAGCTGCGTAGGCGAGGGGAGCGAATTGACTCTGACCTGGAACGATACGGTCGCGGTCGCGCCTGTCCCGATCGTGCCGATCGCAACGCCGGAAGCCGGATTGGCGCCGGAAACGACGATCCCGTTGAGACGAAACGTTCCCGTCTGGAACGTGGAGCCTGACGGGATATTGTCCGTAAAGGTCGTCGCTGCGCCGATATTGCCCGAGTTGGCGATCGTGACCGTATAGGTCACGAGGCTGCCGACCGTCGCATTCGCGGTGCTGGCGCTCTTGGTCAGGGCGAGCACGGGCGAGTAGACCGGTATCGTATACGTATTCGACGGAATGACGCCCGAGATGATCGGCCCGCCCGCTACGCTCTGGAAGGTAAAGGCCGCATTCGCGATGTTGGACAGCTGCTGCGGACTCGGCAGCGACGTAACCTTGGCCTGATAGGTCACAGTGATTGAACTGCCCAGCGCGAGCGATCCGAGCGAGGCGCCGGTCGTAATGTCGTAAGTCGGCCTGGATACGCCGGCGACCACGACGCTGCCTGCGACGAAGGTCGCGCCCGGAGACAAAGCGTCGGACAGCACGATACTGGCGGCATTCGCCGTGCCCGAGTTGCTGACGGTGACGCTGTACGTGACGTTATCCCCGACGATCGGCCCCGTGACGTTCGACGTTTTGGCCACCGTGATCGTCGGCGCATTGATGTTGACCTGGATGGCATTGCCGTTCACGACGTAAGCGTCGCCCGATGTCGTCAAGCTAAGAACGGCCGACGACTGATTGTTCACAAGACGCGCGGAGATGTCGACATTCGTGATATCCCAGCCCTGGCGTCCTCCGGAGATGTTCGTGCCGGGCGCGCCGTTGATCTGATTGCGCGTGCCGAACGTGCCCGTCGTGTTGAGCTGTCCCTGATCGTCGTTGATCTGGGAAGCAAAAAAGTTCGCCGCGAAATTGTTCGGTCCGGACAAGGCGACGAGCGAGGAGGCGGTCGGTCCGAACAGCGCCTGGTCGCCGGTGCGGTTCGCATCGCCCTCCTGCGCGCTGAACAGCGCGCGGCCGCCGAGCGCGCCGGAGATGGGCGTCGCGAAGCCGGTCAACGTCGTATTGACGGCGCCGGACGTCGCCTGTACGAGCACGGCACCCGCCCGCAGCGACATGTTGCGGAAGGGCAGGGACGGGTTCTGGTAGATGACGCCAAGCGTCCAGCCCGCATGGTTGGCGGTGGAATCGCCGGGGATGACGATCGTACCGACGACGCCGCCTGTCGTATAGGTGCCGGCTCCTCCTTGCCGGACGAGGGAGGTCACGTTGTTCGACCTGACATAAGCCAGCGCGCCGTTGCCCAGATCGACCGAATTGCTCGTCGCCGCATCGGGCGAGACGCTGAATGTGCCGGCGGGCGTCACGAAGCTCACCGGATTGTTGATGGCCGAGCTTAAGTTAACGTTGCCGTTGACATAGGTGCCGCCCCAGATCAGCTCCGCGTACAAGACCGTACTGCCGGAGGGAAGCACAAGCACGGCGGCGGAGCTGTTGCTTAAGTAATTGCTGGTGGTACCTGCAGGATAAGTGCCGTATTGGGAAGTCGTCACGGTCGTCGTGAAGGCGCCGATGCTGTCCAGCGTGCCCGGCGCCCCGGCATTTTCAGAGCGGCTAAGGCCGAGCGTATTGCCGGTAAAGGTGATGGCGCCGGTGGCGTTAAAGGTAGCCCGGACGATTAGCGGGATTCGGATCACCCCCTCCTTCGGGATCTCGAAGGTCAGACAAGGCGGCTTGCACATGGCTGTGCACGCTATGATTTAAAAGATATGTAGGAACCTGGCGCGACTTGTTATTGCGCGAATAATTATTACGCTACTGCGGAGTGACGAGGAACACGCTCCCGAACTTTCCCTTGAAGCGAGGCGCGCCGTATCTTTTCACCCAATCGGCATACAAGATTTCCGATACGCCGTTTTTGGCGATTACATAGTCGGGGCGGTCGGATCGGACGATCTCGGGCAGGCGCTCGGAGAAGCCGTACATCGAGCGCTCAAAGGCAGTCCAGCCGTATGCGCCAATGGAAGCTGTCGTAATAAACGGGTCTTGTCTGCCGTCGCACAGAACGTCGCCTCCCCGGAACATGACATAACCCGATGCGCCGTAAGGCGCCATCACTTTAGGCCGCATGCCCGCCGGTGTTTGATCCAAAATGTAGGACATCTCCGCTACAGGATAGCTGGACGCGTCGACCTCCGCTGGATACCGGAATACAAAGGCCGTCTGCAAAAGCAGGCCGAACGCGAGCCCCGTTATCAAATGGCGTTGTTGAATCCGGAATTTAATCGCATTAAATACCGGAATTCGTTCAACCGCCGTCGCTGCGAAATAAGGAAGGAACAGCCAGAGGAAGAGGTTTTGCTTATAGTTAGATACGCCCAAATACAGGACGCCGAGCATCACGAGGTAGCGGAACGTTTTTTTATGAAGCGCGAAGGGAAGAATGGCTGCGAAAAAAAGCAGGGCAAGCAGGCGCGGGAGATCTTCGAAGCTGGAGAAGCGGATCGGATCCCATTCATTGATGAGCAAATTAAAATTGCGATGGGTGACGGTTAGAATGAACAGGATGCTCCTCCAGCCTCCGACGTTCAGCAGACCGACTGCGAATATGGCGGCGAACACGGCGATGCGCTTGGCCGACATCCTTTTCTCGACGATCGCCTCGATGACGGCCATCCCCGTGAAAACGGCGATCACGGGCCAGACGCCGGCGTGAATGTTGGCGAGCAGGAATGACAGAACGATCAAGAGGATTGCATCCTTGCGGCTGTCGGTGAGGCGGTACGCGCGGAGAAACGCGAAAAACCAAACGATGATGCCCGCGGACACCATCTGAGGCCTGCTCGTAAAATAGTAGTAGTACACGCTGATGACAACAGCCAATAAGATCGCCAAGAAGAGGGCCGGCGGCCCGCCGAGACCCTCTTCCTTACGCGATACGAGCGCGAGCTTGTATAGACCGGTTGTCAACAAAAAAATAGAGCCAGCCGTTAGCAGGTAGATTCCAGGCCAGCCCCAAGCTTCGAACAGCGGCGCGATCATCAGTTGAAATCCGAATTCGTGAGGAATGTAGGGCAGGCGATCCCCCGCATACGTATGGATGGCATGATGAAGCACGGTCGCGTGGCCGATCATATACCGCCCAAGCTCGATATGCCAGAACGTGTCCGGATCGTTATAGGAATACTTGGGAAGCATGAGAAGGATGGCGCCGGCTGTCAAAGCGCAAAGGATGAACGGAACTAGCGATTTTTTGATCATGGATTCTCCTGTTAACTTTGTACGGATCTCCTGAACAGCCGACCGTACAGCCGGATGAAATACTCCGGGATGGCGTCGAGACGGTTCCGCAGCAGATAAACCGCGACAGACGCCAGCAAGGAAAGGATCGCCGCACCCGCAATATCCGCAGGATAGTGAACCCCCACATATACCCGGCTAAAGCCCGTAATGACCGCAAGGCCAAGCAACAGGATGCCGATCCGTCGCTTGACGAGCAGAACGCTGAACGCAATCGCGAACGCGAAAGTCGCGTGGTCGCTCGGGAACGAGTTGTCCGCGGCATGCGCCACCAGCTGATGAACCTGATGCGTCGCGAACGGACGCGGGTGGTGGACAGCGGGAGAAATCAACATCGAACCGATCGCCAAAGCGACACAAGCGGTAAGCGCAGCGAAAAATACGGCCTTCTGGTTATTCTTTTTCCCAGTGAGCCACAGAATTCCAAGTATAGCAATCATAACAAATACGATGTCTTGCGCGCAAAATTCCATGATATCGTCCATCCAGTCATAGCGGGTCGCGAGTTGATTGATTTGTTGAAAGAGGCAGAAGTTCACGTCGATCATCCTTTCATGATTGAAGTACGGGCAGCGCCTTGGCCTGCTTGCTCAGCCCGAGATAAGGGAGCCCGTACCATTGCTCGATGCTGCGCAATACGGAATAATGGTTCGTTTTATCCTCAATCTTCGTCTGTTTGACCATCGGTCCGACGAGCACGGTTGGGATATGGTTGTTCGAGCCCGTGTCGTCTTCATCCCAAGTAAGGATGAGCATGCTGTTGTGCGTCTTGGCCCATTGTACGTAACCGCCGAGGTTCGTCTTGAGCCAATCGTCGGCTTCCTTGATCGTCCCGTCGTGAATGTCGTGCTTCAAGTTCGGGATCACGAAGGAAACGGTCGGAAGCTTCGAATAATCGCGGGGAAAGCTGGAAAACGGCAAGTTGACGCTGGCCGGCAGTCCCGCGAAATTGACCCACGGATTGTGCTTTCTGGCATATCCGGACTTTAAATCGTACGGACCGTTGTAGCCGGGCTTGGGCAGACCCTCGCTGTATCCCGCAAACGTATAGTTGTGTTTAAGAAGCTCCGATGCTAAATTGTCGGTAGCGAATCTCTCTTTTGGCATGCCGTCTCCCTTGACGCCCTGGCTGCTCCCGGAGAACAAATCCAGGTAGTTAGGCTGGCTCGGATGACGGGTCGCATAGTGATTCGCGAGGCTCGCGCCCGATTCGAAAAGCCGATTCATGAAGGGCGCCGACGGATTGCCGACGATCTGCCGATAAGAATGATTCTCCTCGACGACGATCACGATGTGATCCGGCCTGGCGGCGGCTGGCGCCTTTTGCTGCGCATATTCGGTCTCATGCGAGAAAATGAAGGCGAAAATGCCGAGAGCCATCGATGTGAGGAGGATTTTGTTGTTGCGGCCGATAAGACTCATTTTCCGATCTCCTTGTTCTCTAATGATGCTGGGGTGCGATCCGGCTACCACACTATAGGGGAAGAACATTAATTAATTATTAAGCCTGCCAAACGATCTTTGTTCGCCGCAGTCAGTGGCTTCGGCCGTTAATAAACCGTTAATAAACGCGAAATCACAAGTTTAGATTTATGTCTTAGAATCGGGGTTAGAGGGGAGGGGAGCGTGCCGTGTCCATACGTTGGAAGCTGCTCTGGTCGTATGCGGCGATGCTGATCGTCCCGCTGCTGTTTATTTTGCTCGTGTCCGCGCTTTTGCTCATCGTGTTCAAGGGAGACGCGCAAAACATCCGATCCTTTTACGAATCGAAGATCGAAGGCATTGAAGAAGGGGATTATCATCGATTGGTCAAGCAGACGCTTGTGCAGAATCCCTCGCTGCTTACCGATACCGCTTATTTGCAGAAGCTGTCTGCGGAGCTCTCCTCGCGCCAGATCTCCTTGTTCGTCCGGGAGAACGATCGGACGGTCTATGCGTCGAAGGGGATCGAAGGCAACTCGGCCTTGTTGTCGAGCCTTCCGCCCTTCGTGCGCCCCGACTTCCACAAAGAATTAAAAGCGAAAATATACGACAATGAATGGTACCAGGTCGTTCAGTACGACTTCAAATCCGAAGGCGATACGCCCATAAGCTTTTTTCTTGTCACCCGGATCGATCCATTAGTCCATTTTGCGAAAACCTTTTTCCCGATTTTGTTGATCGCCGCCGTCCTGGCCCTGCTGATTACGCACATCGCCTTGACCTACTACATGTCGACGCGCATCATTCGGCCGCTTCTTGCGCTGCGCCGGGCCGCCAGCCAATTTTCGGAAGGCGAGCTGGACGTGCCGATCGCGGTCGCGGGCAAAGACGAGATCGGTCAGCTTGGCGTCACCTTCGAGCGGATGCGAATCCGGCTCAAGGAGTCGATTCTGCTGCAGCTGCAGTACGAAAAAAACCGGAAAGAACTCATTACGAACATCTCGCACGATCTTAAGACGCCGATCACGGCCATCAAGGGCTACGTAGACGGCATCACGGAAGGCATCGCAGACACGCCGGAGAAGCACGACAGGTACATGCGGACGATCGCGGCCAAGGCGTCTGAATTGGACAAGCTGATTGACGAGTTGTTCCTGTACTCCAAGCTAGATATGCAGAAGGAGCCATTCCGCTTGCAGCCGATGTCGGTGCATGACCTGCTCGTCGACTGGGCCGACGATCTCGGATTCGAGCTGGAAAAGAACGGTGTCGAGCTTGCCACCAACTTTCGCGTTCCTTCGTCCGTCATCGTGCATGTCGACCCGGACTCCTTCAGGCGCGTGCTCGGCAACGTCATTCAAAACAGTCTGAAGTATATGAATAAGGAAAAACCGCGCATCCGGCTGTATGCGCGAACGTCCGGCGACGAAGCGGAGATCGTCATCGAGGATAATGGCAGCGGCATCCCGGCCGACGCGCTGCCACATGTCTTCGACCGCTTCTACCGGGCCGAATGGTCGCGGAATTCGCGGACGGGCGGCAGCGGTCTGGGCCTTGCGATCGCCAAGCAGATTATGCTGGGTCATGGCGGAGATATCCGCGCGGAGAGCGTCGAAGGGGAAGGGACGCGGGTGATTCTCACGATCCCCACCAACGGAGGTGTAGCCAGTGGCGACGAATAAGACGATACTCATCGTAGAAGACGAACCCAGCATCGCCGAGCTGCAGCGCGATTACCTGGAGATGAGCGGTTATAAGACAGTTCTGGCGGACGACGGGGAAAAAGGGCTTCAGCTCGGGATGTCGGGAAAGTTCGACTTGATCGTTCTCGACGTAATGCTGCCGAAGCTTAGCGGCTTCGACGTATGCAAGGCGCTGCGGGAGGTGTCCAATATCCCAATCCTTATGGTCACGGCCCGACGGGAAGACATCGACGTCATTCGAGGGCTGGGGCTTGGCGCGGACGATTACATCGGCAAGCCGTTCAAGCCGGCCGAATTGGTCGCCCGCGTGAAGTCCCACCTGTCCCGATACGACAGATTGACCGGGCGCGATGCCGCAACCGGCGATATGGAGATCGGCGATCTGCGGATCAACGCAACGACGAGAAGGGCGTTCATGCGCGAGGAAGAGCTCTCGCTTACCGCCAAGGAGTTCGATCTTCTTTATTTTCTCGCGCAGCATCCGAACCAGGTGTTCAGCAAGGATCATCTGTTCGATCGGCTATGGGGCATCGACGCGATGGGCGATACGCAGACGGTCACCGTTCACATCCGCAAGCTGCGGGAAAAAATCGAAAAGGATGCGTCCGCGCCCGCCTACATCGAAACGGTCTGGGGAGCGGGGTACCGTTTCCGACTGTAATGCAACTTTATATAGAAGGAATCATCCTGTTCGTATTCGGATGATTCCTTTTTCTTTTATTTCACAGTTTACATTTAGTTAAGAAACGCTTCATTCGTAATTTAGGAATGAACCTTATATTGAAGATGCCGGAGTAAGTTCTGCTGCTTCAAAGCGCATTTCCGAATGCAAAACGTTAGGAGGAATTGGCGATGAAGGATCGGACATTGACCGTGCTGATCATATACGCCCGATTCGGGGACGGCCACTACCAAGTTTCGAAGGCGCTGGAACAGCAGTTCGCCGCACAGGGGCAGGCGGATGTGCACCTCGTCGATATTTTCGAGGAAGCGCACCCCGTGATGAACGCGATCTTCCGCTATGCCTACGCCAAGAGCATGACCTGGTTTCCAAAGGCATACGGATACAGCTATAGCGTCACCAACGGCATGAAGCACGATCACCGCTTCGGCAAGTGGCTCCACGCCTTGGGCCGTCGCAAATTAACGGAGATCATTCAAATCGTCAAGCCCGACGTCATCGTGCATACATTTCCGTTCCTCGCCGCTTACCCCGTCATGGAGGCGACCGGCATTTCCATTCCAAGCTACACCGTTATCACCGATTACGATCTGCATACGCGCTGGGTTCATCCGCGCACGGACGGCTACTTCGTGGCTTCGGACGCCTTGAAGGAGCAGTTGTCGGCCATGGGCGTCCGCGAGGACCGCATTCATGTCACCGGCATTCCCGTACGTCAACAATTCCGCTCAAGACCCGGCTCCCGAACGGAAATCTGCCGAGCGCAGGGCCTCGATCCCGCCCGGTCTTACGTTCTCGTCATGGTCGGCGCCTTAACGGAACCTGCCAAGATCATCGAAGAGCTGCTGACGCTCGATCCTTCCGTGTCGCTGCTGCTCGTTGCCGGGCGCAACGCCAAGCTTCACCGCCGTTTGATGGCACGCTACGCTGGAAGCGATCGTTTGCATGTGATCGGATTCTCTGAGCATATGGAAGGGTTCATGTCCATTGCGGCGTGTATTGTAACCAAAGCCGGCGCGGTCACGCTGACCGAAGCGATATCGATGCGCGTGCCGGTCGTCGTATTCCGGCCGATACCGGGACAGGAACAGGGCAATGCCGATTATTGGGAGGCGCGTCAGGCGCTGCGCACGGCAACCGACGCTGCTACGGTGCGGGCGGCCGTACAGCAGTTCGTCTCCGGACAAGGCGACTATGCGGCAATCGACTTCGGCGATGCAACGCTTGCCATTGTGCGAGAGGTATTGAACGCCGACGCAATCGTGGCTGCGAGGACTGCCGCTTCCGCATGTGGGCTGGCGGTCCTTTCGCGTTGAACAGAATCTTCCCGAACAGCCGGTACAACGGTCTAACACGGCAGGCGAAGGCCGGAATACGATGAATAGGGCAATTCGATGAGGCGGGGAGGGCGATATCCGAGATGGTTCGACGCATAGGCAGCAAATGGGCGAAAACGGTGGCGCTTCAGAAAAACAAGCATATCGCGCGGTTCATGCCCGAGACGGTAAAAATGACGCCCGAAAGCTTAAAACGCATGCTCAATCGCTATGGAATGGTATACGTCAAGCCTGTTCACGGTTCATTCGGAAACGGCGTGATGCGCGTAGAGAAAAGCGGGGACGTCTACCAGTATCAGGCCGGCCGCAAAATATCCCGTTTCCGCCGATTGGAATCTATGCATGCCGCCATCCGTAAAGACGCGCGGGGAAAAAAGTATTTGGTCCAAAGAGGCATTCATCTGCTCAAATTCAGAGGCAATCGGTTCGATCTGCGCGTCATGTCGCAATTTTCGCCGAAAAAGCAATGGGAAACGACGGGGATTATCGGCAGAGCGGCGGCCAAAGGCAAGATCGTAACGAACTTCCACAATGGAGGAACGATCTATACCGCCGAAAAGCTGCTTAAGCCGCATACGCGAAATGTCGCCGCCAAATTGAAGGAGTTGTCCAGGCTGGGCGTTCGGACGGGGCAATCGCTCAGAAGATCGTTCCCGGGCATCTCCGAGATCGGGCTCGATATCGCGATGGACAAGACGCTGAAGCCCTGGATCCTCGAGGTCAATACGAGCCCGGACCCGTATATTTTCTTAAAGCACCCCGACCGCTCGATTTTCAGGAAGATTCGTCGTTATCAGAAGGCTTATCCGCGGTAACGATAGGAGGAGCCGAATTTTTCAGCAACGAGCAGGGCAACGAGCAAGGCTACTGATTCCAGTTCAGTAGCCTTGTTGATTTTCAAAGGAAAACGGAAAATCGCGGCGAACTCATTAGTTGTAGGGTTTAGCGGAGTCCATGTCTGTAAAGGGAGCGATTTAACGCGATGCGCATACAGTTGAATACTGAATTGTGCGGACTTTTCAATATCCGTTATCCCGTTTTTTTAGCGGGAATGGCTGGCCTGGCAGGCGTACGATTGGCTGCAGCCGTATCGAATGCGGGAGGTCTGGGATCGTTAGGGGCTGCTTACATGAGTCCGGAAGCCATACGCGAAGCGATCCGCGAGCTCAGACAGTTAACCCAGGCGCCTTTTGGAATTAATTTTTTCTCGACGTCATTCACCGATCGCGCGGAACGATTGCCAGAGGTCCAACGCGAGCTTAACAAGCTGCGCGACGAGCTGGGAATTAAGCATGCTTCGGATGAAGGTGTACATACGCCGAATCTTTTTGAGGAGCAATTTGCAGTCTTATTGGAAGAAAAAGTTCCCGTCATCAGTACGGCCTTCGGTTTGCTGCCACAGCCGCTGCTGCAACAAGCTCGATCTGCGGGCTTACGCGTCGTAGCCATGGTCACAACTGTAGTAGAAGCCATCATGGCGGAGCAAGCCGGCTGCGATGCGGTCGTCGCCCAAGGGAGCGAAGCGGGCGGGCACCGAGGGACGTTCGATGTCGTGAGACACCCGATGGGCGCGAATATCGGGGTTATGGCGCTTGTGCCGCAAATCGTTGATCGTGTTCGGATTCCCGTGATCGCAGCCGGAGGCATTATGGACGGCAGAGGACTGGTCGCCGCGCTAGCCTTAGGCGCTCAAGGGGCGCAAATGGGTACGCGATTTTTAACGTCTGTAGAATCCGGGGCGCATGAAGCCTATAAAGATGCGCTTCTGGCCAGTACAGAAGAAAGCACGATCATCACCAAAGCGTTCTCAGGACGCCCTGCCAGAGGGATCGTCAATCGATATATCCGACACTGGCAGGACAGCGGCGTCGAGCCGCTCCCGTTTCCGACCCAGAACACGATTACGCGCGACATTCGCAACGCTGCTGCGGAACAAAATAATACGGAATTCATGTCCTTATGGGCTGGACAAGCCACGAGAATGCTCACGGACCGGGAAAACGCTGCGGATATTCTGGCAGAGACGATCAAGCAGGCGGAATCGATCTTGGGGATCAAGTCCGATTACTAATATGAACAGGCCGCCCGATTCATGGCGGTGCGGGAAAGATCCTTCGCTGCGCTTCGACGACGCCACGATCGAGGATTTTGCCCGCAAGCTGCACACCTGCAGCCAGAAAATCAGCATGCGCATCTAATCGGTTCATATCTATGGTGAGAGCCAAAGTGGTTACATACTCTGACTTATGTCAACTTCGTTGAAGTACGCTCGGACGTAGTCAATAAAGCTGCGAGCAGCTTTGGAAAGGTAGCGCTTGTTGTGCCATACGATTTTGAAATGGCGCCTGCAATCGGTACCCTCGATCGTCAGCATGTGAAAAGGAGATCCTCCGCCGCAATTGCTGACGAATGCAATGCCAAGACCCGAGGAGACAAGCTTACCGATGGAAGGCGCGTCATCTACGCGGCAGATGATGTTCGGCGTGATCCCGGCAGACCGGAGGAAGCGCTCATTCATAATTTGAAAATGGAACCCTTCTTTATAGCCGATAAACGGTTCATTCGCCACTTCGCTTAAACGGACGCTCCGAGCGTGGGATAATCGATGTCCGGGAGGGACGGCCAAATAGACCTCCTCTTGCAGGACGGATATCGAGCTGAATTCCGGCTCTTCCATCGGCAGCGGCGTAAAGCAAATATCGACTTTCCCGGTCTCGATCAGATGAGCCATTTCTCCCATTGAAGCTTGCGTAATTCGAAAATTCACGTTCGGATGAAGCGCAATGAACGCATTCAACGGATCCGATAAACGATCCAGGGACGATGTCGCCAGATGAATACTCCCATGCTCCAACCCCGCCAGATCGGCGACTTCCCGTTGACCCTCTTCCAAGAGGGTCAGCGCCGCCTCTACTTTAGTCAAAAACGCTCTTCCGAACGTATTCAGGCGTATTTGCCTGCCTTCTCTGTCAAAAAGCGGCGTTCCTAAATGCTTCTCCAGCCGGGCAATGGTCTTGCTGAGCGCAGGCTGCGCAATCCGCAAGTCTTGGGCCGCCTTAGACATATGCTCCATCTTGGCAACCGTACGAAAGTATTGCAGCTGCAGCAATTCCAATTGAATCGCCTCCTTATATACTTGAGGGAATGGATATTATATATCAAGATATATTTTTATATATCGATTATCCGCTATACAATAAGGCTACGCAAGTGGCAGACGCACCTTCCCGGGATGGAGAACTTGCTGAAAACGTTGATCGCGTTGAAAATTTAGCGAAGTGAAGGCAGGGTGAGAAGCGTGGAAAAAGGGGCTCCGCAGCATGCAGGCGAGCGATTGATTCTGGTTCTCGGATTCACGCTTGTCGTCTCTGTGATGAGTGCCACAATGTTTAATATCGTTCTGCCCGAGATTCGGGCCGAATTCCAGTTGACCTTCACGCAAGTGAGCTGGGTGACGACCGCTTATCTGCTGATTTATGCCATCGGAACGGTCATTTATGGGAAGCTGGCCGACAGCTACAAGCTTAAAAATTTGCTTACGTTCGGCCTCATTTTCTTCTCATTCGGCTCCATGATCGGACTGATTGCCCAAGCCTACTGGGTCGTGCTCCTCGGTCGGATTTTGCAGGCGACGGGTGCTGCCGTTATTCCGGCCACGGCGGGAATTGTTCCCGTTCGTTATTTCCCGCCCGAACGCAGGGGAAAAGCGATCGGAACAGCGATGACCGGCCTTGCGGTCGGCGGCGCGATCGGCCCCTTGATTGCCGCTTTCCTCATGAGTATCGTCACTTGGCGGTGGCTCTTTTGTATCCCGCTTTTGACGTTGCTTACCATTCCTTTTTATCGAAAATATCTGGTCGATGATGAAAGAAAAGCCGGCAACATCGATTGGCTAGGCGGCGCACTGCTCGCCGCAACGGCCGCGCTTCTCCTATTGGCGATTACGAATGGATTGTGGCTCTCGGGTATAGGCTCGCTCGTCTTATTCCTCTTATTTATCCTCCGTATCCGGGTCGCGGCAAATCCATTCATACGTCCGCAGCTGTTTCGCAACCGAAGCTTCTCACGCGTCCTACTCATCGCCTTTCTGACTTCCGGAATCGGCTACTCGCTTGCATTTCTGAGTCCGCAGCTGTTGGCCCAGGTCAATGGATTGGCTCCCCAGACGATCGGTTTCGTCCTGGTTCCGGCTTCTGCGGCAACGGCGCTGCTCGGCCGTCAAGCGGGTAAGCTTGCGGATCAAAAGGGGAATCCATTCGTCTTTTACACGGCTTCGGCATTGCTGCAGGTTGGTTTCCTTCTGCTATCGTTTTTCGTGGGCATACCCGCCATCTACATCGCCTTATTTCTCATCCTTGGCAATGTGGGTCAATCTTTTATGATGATTGTCCTGTCCAATACGCTCTCACGGGCTCTGCCGCAAAACGAGACCGGAGTGGGGATGGGGTTGCTGTCGATGCTCAACTTCATTTCCGGTGCCGTTGCAGCAAGCCTATACAGCACGATTCTTAACGAGGGAGCACGCACAAGCTGGCACGGCATGGTTACGAACCCGGCCGCGTTCGCTTATAGCAATCTCTATCTTATCCTTGCTCTGCTGCATACGCTCGTTCTGATTTACTATTTCTATCAAATCGGCCGGGCCGGCGGCAGAAGCAAGCCGCAAGATAACAGCCCAGCTCATCATTCAAGTCATTAAATGTTAATGCGATTAACTAAAATTAAAGGAGGAACGACGATGAAAGCAGCCGCATTTACATCGTTTGGAGGGCCGGAAGTTATTCGTCTGATGGAGGTGCCGGATCCGCATGCGGGTCCCGGCCAAGTACGCATACGCGTCAAGGCCGCAGGCGTGCAGCACTTTGATTGCGCGATCCGCAGCGGCTGGACGCCGGCCTATGGCTTGACCGTGCAATTTCCGCAGGCTCCGGGCAATGAATTCGCGGGCATCATAGACGAAGTAGGGGAAGGCGTAACCGGTTTTTCGGCTGGCGACGAAGTACTTGGCTTTTCAATCTTAAACAGCTATGCCGAATATGTGGTCGTTGGGTCCGATCAGATCGTCGAGAAGCCTGATTCAATGACCTGGGAAGAGGCGGGCGGGCTGACCGGGAACGGTCAAGGCGCCAGCATTGCTTTGGCAGCAATTGGCGTTAAGCCGGGCGATACCGTATTTATCAATGGCGCGGCCGGGTCTCTCGGCTCGATCGCCGTTCAGCTTGCAAGAGCGAAGGGCGCCAAGACGGTAATCGGATCGGCGAGCGAGCGCAATCACGAATATCTGCGCTCAATCGGGGCCATTCCGGTTACGTACGAGGCAGGATTGGCCGAGCGGCTTCGGAAGCTGGCACCGGAAGGCATCGATTGTGCATTCGATACGGCCGGCGGAGAAGGTCTCCATGCTGCGGTTGAATTAATAGCGGACAAGAACCGCATCTGCACTTTTTTTGCCTACGATCAGATCGAGGAGCTGGGACTGCGTATCGTTCGAGGCGAGCGCTCCGCGGCTCGGTTGGCTGAGCTTGTAGACCTTCATACAAAAGGCAAGCTTCACCTTCACATCAGGGATACATTTCCGCTGGATAGAGCGGCCGATGCGCACAGAGCGATCGAGACCAGACACGGCCGAGGAAAAATCGTGTTAAAGGTGGATTAAGACGCCACGATATCTAGCTTTGTATGGGACGTCAATAACAACGAACCGAATGCGGTCTGATGACCGTAATCGGTTCTTTTTGGCATGCCGAATTCAGTAAAAATGGCTCGATAGAGGAATATCCTTTTTACCTGAATATGGTATGTTTTAGTAAAAACGTCCATGGGAGTGATATGAAATGAACCGACGGTCAATGCTATTGGGATGCGGGTTATTGATGCTGACGCTGCTTCTGCCCTTCCAGGCAGCCGCCGCCGAAGCCGGTTCCGAGGCAGTCGCGCAAGAGGACATTCAAGTCACGATTAAGGAACTCAAGACGGATCAGGCAGCCACGAAGGTACGCATTACTTCAGCCGTTAATTCTGTGTATGAACTTGAAAGTGTCCGCGCAACGACCAGCGATCGAGAAGTACCATTGGCACGCGCCTGCCCAAGCTGCGATTGGACAGGAGAAATGCCGCTGAGCGGTCTGACGAAAGGTACACAGAACGTCGTCGTAACGGCGGTAGATATTTACGGTGGCAAAGGGGTCGGGACAGGCACCTTTATTTACGACGAACCGCCAGTCGTAACGCGATTGGAACCCGCAAACAATCACGCCGTAATCCGCAATAATAGCTTGCACGTCATCGCTGAAGCCGAAGACGACCTCGCTCAGCCTTCATTTTTAGTACAAATTGGAGAGGATCTCCGGTACCCCGATATCATTGAAAGCGACCAAGGCGCAGGCAAGTTCGACCGTGTATATGATGTTGCGAAGTATGACGGCAGTTCGCTGAACATCCAATATTTCATTTCGGACGGCAGTCGGCCGGACGGCGATGACAATCGCCGAGTCGTCGTGAACCGTACCGTTCATTTGGAATCAAGCCCTGAACTGGTAGAGATGGAGCGCGAAACGGACGCACAGATATTGGACGCCGATGCGTCTCGTCTGCTGCTTATCCGCAACGGTACCTTAATCATCAAAGACCGCCATGAGGGTACCGAAACTGAGCTGCTAAAAGGGATTACGACGGACAGATCCAATGGATTTAAACTTACGCCTGCAGGAGCCGCTTTTCTCATCGACACGGGTTGGTACGAGATGAAGTTATTTTGGTGGAACGGCGAGGAGCTCGCGTACATCCCTGTGGAGGCCGGATCATCTTGGCAGTTAAAGGGGAATTATGCAGCGAGTTCGGACTTTGGGACGCTCCACTGGATCGATACTCTGACCGGGACAACCCGCAATATTCCATACGCGGATGATCTAAACTTCGAGTTGGAACCGGGCGGCACTCTCCTGCTGGAGCCGTATAGCAGCGGTCAGCAGAGCGATCAAATTCTTCGCTATGATCCGCTAACGGGGAGCGCGACGGCTGCATTGGCGTATGCGGGAGCACCGCGCGGCCCGGTGACTGACGGAGAGGTCATTTTATTCACGATCGAAGATGGGAGTCTAATGAAATACCAGAATGGAACGGTAACTGAAGTGGTCCACGGAACGACTGCGGAACGTTTGAGGCCGCATGAAGGCTATGAAGTGAGCGAGGGCTGGATCGCCTTCCAGAAGCGGAATTCAAGCGATATACCGCAACTTTATGTGCAGTCTCCCGATGGTACGGCGATGCAGGCAACTCACTTCAATACGGGGGCTACGATTCGATCTTTGGATCGCTCGGGCAACCTGGTACTTGCAAATGCGGGAAAACTGTATCAATACGCGCAAGAAACGGATAAATCGACCCTGATCGCGGGTGGCGCCGGCATCGTGAGATGGATAGACGGTCAGCTCCATTATTTATTGGGCGATACCGTTTTTACTGTGAAGTCTCAAACGCCAACTGATCCCTTGCCAAAACCGGAAACATTGCTTAATCGCTTCGACGGAACGATACTTGATTTTGACCAAAATCAAATCGTATGGAAACAAGCCGGCGATAAAGTGCTTTGGCTGTACAATCGAATCGATAAGAGCCAAGTGAAGGTTTACGATGGCGCGGGGTCGGAAGGTACGATCGTCAAAGCCATGTTATCCGACGATGGCATTGTATATACGCAGGAGCGCAACGGTCAGCTCACCACATACTTTTGGAAGAACGGTTCGGTGATCAATCATTGGGCGGGGCAGAAGGGCTACGAAACAAGAGACTTGCCGGACGGCATGGTCGTTTATACATCCAATGGCTCAACGTATTTATACGACAAACAAGGAGGAAAACTGTTATATTCCTTCAGCGGTCCAGGGAAGTTAGAATACCGCGAGCATGGGTTCAGCGGCCCGGGAGGGAAGCAATACCGGTTTGACGCATGGTACCGGGTTGATGGCGGTTCATTGTATGGCATTCGCATTTAAGGAACGAGTGACGAATAAATCTAATAAGAAAAAATGCCCTCGTGAGAAATACATTCACGAGGGCATTTTGAGTAAAATAATTCGGTCGATGAGAGGCAAAAATGACTGATTTTATCTCGGCGACCGGCGGCCTCAAAAGCGCAGCGCAGCTATCGGCGATTGCCGGTCACGGCCCGTATATTTCGAGCTCGCCGACCATCGTAGCGGTACCGCCGCCGCTTACCGGCGCAACGCTCACGCGAACGTAGCGCGTACTAACGGTATTCGGCAGATCGATGGTGACCGAATAGGCGTTGCCGGAGTAGAAAGCGTGGGTGCTGGACGATTGGGTCGCAAACTCGAGAAAATATAAAGCGCTAGATTTGTACTGCGATGCCAACCTCGATGCTGCATTTCCGATAAGCTTGGCCCCTACGGAACAAATCACCTCCCGTTATGTCCATGTTCTCCCGCGCCGAGCCCGCGTTTTCGAGGGAGAACGCCACCCGATCCGCGGCACAGTTTGGAATTTCATCTATAAGATACCATTGGAGCTTAATCTTAAGAATGTCTATAATTATTGTATTTTTGCACATGGATTAATGCGAAAATCCTAATCGCGATCTTCGACCGTGATTGTGGCGCGAAGTCATTTGGAAGATACGATATATCGTCGAATATCTTCAGACACGGAATGGGAAAATATAGCCATCGCGGTTTCTATGGGGGAGGGCATCGCATTGAAACGACTGAGGAAATGGATGCGGCAGAAACCGAAGTTTCCCGCCATTACGGAGTCGCACGATATAGAGGACAAGGAGGGCGAGAGGCTGACCGCGTCGCTGGACCTCAATGAAGCGACGTTTCGGCGCATTTTCGAGGATTGCTCCGATATCGTCTTCCGCAGCGTTCATCCTGCCGGCCAGGAGCGGCGGCTGGTCTTTTATATCTCCAGTCTTGTAGATGAGCAAGTCATCGATGACCAAATATTAAAACCGCTGATGGCACACCGCACGGTCCATGCTACCGGCTCGGGTCAGAGTGACGCTGAAGCGCTGAAGAACCAGATGATCACCGCAGGTGCCGCGAAGCTGTCGTCGGACGTCAAGGAGATCGTGCGGGATGTATTACATGGCAGTGCGGTCGTACTTCAAGAAGGCGACAGCGGCGCTTTAGCGGTGAAGGCGGACGGCATCAAGCAGCGAAGCCTTGAAGAGCCCTCCTCCGAACCGGTCATTCGGGGACCGAGAGACGGATTCATCGAGCGCATTTCCACGAACATGGGATTGCTGCGCAGCAGACTGAAGACGCCGCGGCTTAAGATGGAGTCGGTCACGGTCGGCGAGCTGACGCAGACGCAGGTCGTACTCGCTTATATCGCGGGACTCGCGACAGAATCGCTGATTGGAGAAGTGCGTGAGAGAGTCAGCCGTATTCGGATCGACGGCGTACTGGACTCCGCCTATATCGAGGAGTTCATCGAAGACCTGCCGTACTCTCCGTTTCCGCAGACGCACAGCACCGAACGGCCGGACGTCGTCGCCGCCGAGCTCCTCGAAGGGAAAATCGCCATTCTGGTCGACAACACGCCCTTCGTGCTTATCGTCCCCATGACGTTCTGGACCGGCATCCAAGCAAGCGAGGATTATTATATCCGTTGGCCTGTCGCCACCTTCGTGCGCTGGATCCGGTTCTTGTTTATTTTCATTGCCATTTTCGCTCCTTCCTTGTACGTGGCGATTACGACGTTTCATCAGGAAATGATCCCCACGAACTTGGTGCTCAGCATTGCATCGGCCAGAGAGGCGGTGCCTTTTCCTGCCTTTTTCGAGGCCTTGTTGATGGAAATCGTATTCGAAGCGCTGCGGGAAGCCGGCATTCGACTGCCGAAACAAATCGGACAAGCGATCAGCATCGTCGGCGCGCTCGTTATCGGCCAGGCTGCCGTGCAGGCAGGCATCATTTCCGCGCCTGTCGTCATCATCGTATCGATAACGGGTATCGCGACGTTTACGATTCCGCGCTACAGCTTCGCAAGCGGCGTCAGGCTGCTGCGGTTTCCGATGCTGTTCCTGGCAGGTACGCTCGGATTGTACGGGATCGTGCTCGGATTTTTGAGTATCGTGCTGCATGTAGCCTCCCTGCGATCGTTCGGCGTTCCTTACTTGACGCCGCTTGCCCCGATTCAACTATCGAATTTGAAGGATATGCTGATACGGGCGCCGATCTGGGCGAGAAGGGAGCGACCGCTAGCGACGGAAGGGGCCGATCGGGTTCGCGAGCCGGCCGGACAGCAGCCCCGTCCTTATCGGGGGAAGCGGACATGAAACCCTTTTTGCAAACCTGCTTCTTGTTGACCGTCTTCTTGCTGAGCGGCTGCTGGGACCGGACCGAGATCAACGACCTTGCGTTTATTACCGGGAGTGCTTTCGATCTTACCGATACGGGGGAATATCGGCTGTCGCTGCAGATCGCGATTCCCTCTTCGACACCAGGAGGGGGGACGGGCGGCGGGCCGCAGCAGAAGTTTTTCGTCTTGTCGGCCACCGGAAAAAATGCGAACGAAGCGTTCGAAAAGCTGCAAAAGAAAAGTTCGCGGAAGCTTTTTACCGCCCACCGCAGCGTGATCTTCATCGGTGAGGCGCTCGGGCGACATGGAATTAACGGTGTGCTCGACGTGTTCGCTCATGACCCTCGCCAACGTTTGCGTACATATATCATGGTCGTAAAGGGGGGCGAAGCGGAAAAAGTACTGCAGGCGAAATATCCCTTCGACCAGGTTCCGATGGAAGCGGTCAAAGAGATGGAGGGCCAGCAAAGCGAGATTGCGGTAACCCTGCGGGATTTTTTCATTGCGGCATCGAGCCGGGGGATCGAACCGATCATGGGCGCTATCGAGCTCGGGCCCGAGGGGAACGATCCGGTCAAGGCCGGCCTGTTCAGACTGGCGGGTTCGGCTGTGTTCAAAGAGGCGAAAATGGTCGGACTGCTGGACGGGAGAGAAACGGACGGACTTAACTGGGCGACCAATCATATGGAAGACGGGAGAATCAATGCGGAGCTGCCGCACGGTCAAGGAAACGTGGGGATGCTCGTGACGCATGCCCGGAGGAAAATTACGACCGACATGAACGGGGACCGGGTGCGAATCAAGGTCATGCTCCAAGGGAAAGGCACGCTAATCGAAAACAATAGCGTGTTGGATATCACGCGGCCGAAAAATATCGTGCTTGCACAGCAAGCGCTCGAGAGATCCGCCGAGCAACAAGTGCTGGATGCCGTACGTAAGCTTCAAAAGCAATATCACGCGGACGCCATCGGGTTCGGGCAGATGCTCCGCCGGAATAAACCGAAACAATGGAGGGCTATACAATATCAGTGGGATCGTAAATACGCCGAGGCGGAAATAGACGTCGTCGTGAAGTTAACGATCGGCGGCGCCGGGATGTCCGGGCCTCCTTTACAATGGAACAAGAAGGAGATTCGTGAATGATCGCTTATATCGCAGTATACACGACAATCGGAGCGATATGGACAATTGCGCGTATGAGATCGTTGCTCGCCAAGCAGAAGGGAAAGGAAGCAGCCGTATACGGTGCGACGATGGGCATATCCCTCGTCATCGGTTCCTTGCTGATTGCCCAGATCAACCTGCCGAGCTTCATTTTACCGGCTCAGCGGCTGTTCGAGCCTATCGGGCAGTACCTATTAAAGCAATGAAGGCGCGGCCTTTCGTTTGGCAGCAGCCACGATCAGCAGCACGATCGGAATGAGACTTTGATTCAGAAAAGCCAGGATCGGAAACGTAAAGACGAGATAATTGAGCAGCGCGGTCGTATTGGGGAAAATCCATACCGATCCGACCAGCGAGAGCAGCACGATCGGAAAGACGATGTCCCTGTAATTCCGGATTCCGAATAGCCGGCTTACGCACACGCTCATTATAAACATGGACACCGATACTTTTACGAAGCAACCGATGACCCACGTCGATACCGCAATCGCTTCCAGACGTTCGAAAGAGCCTTCGATCCCGATATATTGTACGACGCTCAGGAACGAATAAGTCAATTTTCCCGTCAAAGGCCCGAGTATCATAATCGTCAGCATGATCAAGCTGACCGACATCAAGGTAACGCCGGACAATGCAAGAAGGGATACTCTGCGCGCATTGCCCGACGATTGATAATAGGGGAGCAGCCACCCCAAAATAAACAACTGATTCATAAATCCGCCGGCAGGATTGACCGCGCCTTGAAGCACGCGTCCCAATCCTTGTTCCAGCACGGGCTTCAGTTGATGCGCGTCAGCCTCCATAATCGTTAAAACGAGGAGTGGAATAAATAAGACGAGCAGGAGCAGCGTCAAAAACTCGTTGGATCTGGCGATCACTTCAATGCCCAAAAACGCGGCTACGCCGCTTAAGACCAGCAAGGTGAGGCTTATTACAAGAAAAGGGCTTTCCGGGAGCAGCAGCGTGCCGACAAATCCCGTGTGCTGCATCGTGATCGTCGATATCGATACAAACCAATAGTAGGCATAGTTAGCCGAGACTATTTTACCAAGCCACCTCCCAAGGATGAGAGAGCTGTATTGTTCGATGGTCATCCCGGGGTACCGCCTTGACAGCTCGCACATCACCCAGATGCTCACGAAGCCGGTCAAGGAAGCGATGAACTCCGATATCCAGGCATCCTGCATGCCGAACATGACCGAAAAAGAAGGAACAGTCAACAAGTTCGTCGAGATGATAAAGGTAAAAATCAAATAGCCCAGCTGAGTGCCCGTTATCTTTTCCGCGGCCTGCTGCATGGTTGTTCTCCATTTCCTGGCAATGATGTTCCAAGTATTCGCCAGGCAGTATTCGAATATACCGTCAGCTCATAAACGCGCGGCTTTAACCATGAAGAACAGCAGTGGCAAATATCCTTTGATTATATAAATTATTCCATTATACTTGATCGTATTATGTATGTATCTAAATGAATGTAATGGTATAATAAGTACACTTATCCGACGGAGGTCCTACATGGTACAGCATATAGATCTGCTCAACACGTTTGAGCAAGCTTATAATCAGGCTCCGATTGGCATAGTGCTTACTTCCCTTGAAGGGGATCTATTAAAAGCAAACCAGGCTTTTTGTGATATTTTAGGCTATTCTCATCAGGAATTTGAGGGACTTTCATACAAAGATATCTCATTTCCAGTTGATTTCACCGAAAATGACAAACTCATTAGCGATCTAGCCCACGGCAGACGTGCTAGTTTCCATTTAGAAAAAAAGTATATACGAAAAGATAAAACGCCGTTATGGGCATCTTTGCATGTATCGTTGGTGCGTGGGGAAGCGGGTCATCCGCTTTATTTGATCTGTCACATTATCGATATTTCCGAGAAAAAGACGGCTGAACTGCAGTTGATCGAGCGGGATAAGATGTTTAAGCTCATCACGAGCCATGCGCAAGAAATCATTTATATCACCAAACTTGACGGTATATGCGAATTTATATCGCCTTCCGTGTTCGAGCTGCTTGGCTATAGACCTGAAGAATTAATCGGGAAAATGAACAGCGAATACTACCACCCCGACGATTTAAAACGTCTGATGATGTGGGACTTTTCGCAGAATGGGATTCTACGCTATAGATTGCGCCACAAAAGCGGGCATTATCTTTGGTTTGAAACCACCTATGAAATCGTCGGCGAATCATCGCAGGACAAACGGATCCTTGCGATCGGTCGGGAAATCACGGACCGTTGGAGAAGCGAGACGAATCTAAGAGAAGCTCAGCGCATTGCAAAGCTGGGCAGTTGGGAATATTATTTTGACACGAAAGAAGTATGGGTTTCCGACCAAGCTTCCGAAATATTGGAGCTAGACAATGGAACGGGTATCTATCAAGCCGCCGACTTAATTGAAGGCGTGCATCACAAAGACCGCGATCAGTTGAAAAGCGCCATCCAGAACACGAGCGAAGGCAATCTGATTGAGATGGAATACGCCTTTGCCGATAAGTATTTGAGCCTTAGAGCTATCGCTTCCGGCGATAAACTTAGCGGAACCGTACAGGATATTACGGAACGTAAGAATGCAGAGCTAAAGCTGGTAGAATCCATTGAACGTTATACATCGCTTAAGAGGTATAACCATGACGCCATTTTTTCTTTTGATCTAGCCGGTCATATTGAAAATACGAACCCCGCGGCATGTAGATTAACGATGCTGCCTATCAAGTCAATAAGGGGCATGAACATCAGTGCGTTCATCGGAGAGCCAAACTGGAAACTTATATGCAACGGGGAGATCGAGTCGGCCGAACAAGGCATTCAAAAAATATATAGAAAAGACGGAACGTCGGTCGAAGTATTAGCTTCGATCGCACCGATCATCGTTCACGATCAAAAAGTCGGTTACTTTCTCATCGCTAAGGATATCACGGAACAAAAACAGCTCTTGTTCTCTAAAGAAATAGCCGAGCGTGCTAACGAAGCTAAAAGCGATTTTGTAGCTATGATCAGTCATGAGATCCGAACGCCGCTAAACGGCGTAATCGGGATGGCGGATCTATTATTAGACAAGTCAACCCTGCAGCCGGACGATAAAGCTTATATCGAAGTTATCAAAAGCAGCGGGGCGACGTTGTTGAACATCGTCAATGATATCCTCGATATTTCTAAGATCGAAGCCGGAAAAATCGATTTAGAAGACAACCCTTTTTCGATCGCTCATGTCGTCTCCCAGACGGTTGAATTGTTGACGCCAAAAGCGCAGACCAAACACATCGAGCTTTCCGTCTCCTACGGTCCCCAATTAACGGATCATGTGAGAGGGGACGAAACACGGTTAAAACAAGTGCTAACCAACCTTATCGGAAATGCCGTCAAGTTTACCGATAAAGGCGGCGTTAAAGTGAACGTTACCCAAGTTAAGGATACAAGCGATAAAATCTGCATTCAATTCGAGATCGTCGATACCGGCATCGGGATACCACCAGAGCAGGCTGAGCATATTTTTGAACCGTACGTACAGTTGGGTAGTTCCTCTACGTCACAAGGCACTGGTCTAGGATTGTCCATCAGTAAGAAATTGGTCGATTTGATGGATGGGGAAATCTGGGTTGGCGCCACGCCAGGCGGAGGAGCCACATTTGGATTTACAGTCTGCTTCAAACCGTTGGAGTAATCGGCGTAGATGAGTATTTAAACAGTCAGAGTTGATAATATATACCGTACCGGGTCCGCGTTTAATGCGGATTTTTTGTTTTGACAGGAGTTCCGATCGAATTGTAATGCCGGGAACAATGGATTATGCTGGGGAGAGAGGGTGCTTTAATTATTAGGCTGGATAATTTTGGATTCGTGTTGGGGGATGAGGTCGAATGTTATCCATTTCTGAAATTCGTGAATTGGCTTTGTCGATGCCCGGCGCGGAAGAGGTGGAGCATTGGGGAAAACCCTCTTTTCGAATGAACAGCAAGATCTTTGCTGTTATCCAGGATGATCAAAAGACCCTTACCGTAAAGACAACCAAGGAAGAAAGAGCGCTCCTTACCCAAATGGCCCCTAAAATCTACAGGATCCCGGATTCATTCTCAAACCTGAACTACATGCACATCAATCTTGAATCTGCGAGCGAAGCAGAAGTGACGACATACATTCAAAATGCATGGGGACATGTCGCACCGAAGAAAGTTGCAAAGGCTTTTTTTGAAAACGTACACGACGATCATGAATAAATAACCACATATGGACATTATGACCAAATAAAGCGACTATGGATTCATAATATCTATGGAACATTCGCTTCAGGTGATACCGAGCGTCTCGGCAGTGAACAGTGCGCCGCTTCTTGCAAAAAAAGTCCTGGTCGAAATCAATCCGCGCGGCGCCGGATTTTCATCCGCTTCATCGTCGAGAACAGCAGCATGCCGCCGATGACGACCGTCGTGCCGATCCATTGCGCAGCGTTCATTCGTTCGTCCAGCAACAGGTAGGCAAGCAACGATGTGAATATAGGGTTTAAATTCAGAAAGATACCCGCATGCGTGCCGCCTATTCGTTTGACGCCCAGATTCCAAAGCAGCGAGGCAATCACGGTCGCGCCGACGCCGATATATATCATGGCTGCCCAGAACGCGGGCGTGGCATCTATCAACGTGATCTGCGTGATGTTAAAAGGAAGCATGAACGCAAGACCGAAAATGCCGGACCACAGCGTAGCGGCAAGCGGCGTTACGTAGGCCATCGCTTTCTGGGAAAGGATGGTGTAGCAGCCCCAGAACAGCACGGCGCCGATCATCATCAGGTCGCCGCGATTGAATTGGAAGGCGAGCAGCCGCTCCAAGTCCCATCGCGTAAGGACGATCACCACGCCCGCGAAGGAGACGAGCATGCCGACAGCCTGGCGCAGCGTCAAACGATGACCGAACGTAAAGAAGGAAATGAATGCGATCGCGGCAGGATTAAGCGTCGACAACAAGCCCGTGTTGGCGGCCGACGTATGCGCAAGCGCCTCGAACAGCAGCACGTTAAACAAAGTCACGCCCGTCGCGCCCATGCCAAGCAGAAGAAGAAGGGCCTTCCGCGGCGGGAACAGGCGCTTTTCCTTCATCCACACGAATGGAAGAATGACAAGGATCGCTATTCCGAATCGCAATTCGGAAAGCATCATCGCCGAGGCGTGCCCGGCCGTCCATTTGCCGGCCACGAAGTTACCGGCCCACAACAGGCTCGTCAATACAAGCTGCCATACGAACATTTGCGATGCTCCCGTACTCGAATGAATTTAAAGAAAGCGGCGAATGTAGTCCATAAAGGCAGGCAGTGCAAGCTCGGGTTCTTCGATTTCCGGATGCCAATGCTTTTCCCACTCGAAGGACAACCAGCCGTTATATCCAACCTCGTGCAGCAGCGCGATCCATTCCGGGAGCGGCAGGTCGCCCTCGCCCAAGAGAACGGGCCGTGCGCCAAGCGCATCTTTGACATGCGTATGCCGGATATAGCCGCCCAGCTTTCGCCACGTTTCCGCCGGCGATTCATGGCCGCCGTATTTGATCGTATGGTGGATGTCCCAGATGACGCCGATGGCGGGCGAAGACGTCTGCCGAAGCACCTCTTGTACCCGGTCGGAAGAAGAAAAGTCGCCATGCGTCTCGAACAGCACTTGAACGGCTTTGCCTTCCGCATAATCGCCGAGCGTCTGCAGTCCGTAGGCCACCCTTGCGACGATCTCTTGTTCGCGGCGGTTGTCCGCGATCGAATCGCCGAAAACGCGGATCGAAGCGACGCCCATGCGTACGGCCAGATCGATCGTCTCCATGCCTTCTTCAATGGCTTCATCGAACCGTTCCTCGTCGTGGAACGCGCACGAAGTATCCAGACAGCATATCGCGATGCCACGCTCCCTGGCATAGGCCAGCGAAGCTTCCAGCCGCTCTTCGCGCAGCGCTTCGCAGCGGCCAAGCCGCAGCTCGCCCGCGATGCCGCGAAGCTCCACGCCGTCATAGCCCAGCCGCGACGCCTCGTCGACGATGCGCTCCCACGTCCAATCCGGACAGCCGAGCGTGGTGTATGACAGCTTCATTTCTACATCCTCCTTGTCTGTAAAAGGTTGGCACCCGAATGCGATTCCGTTCGCTGTTCCGCCAACCCGCCTCTCCGCAGGTTCGCCTTGCAGGGTCGTCAGGTGCTGCGCAAATATCGATCCCGGTCGAAGCGATGCATCAGAGGTTTTCCTTGGCTGTGGCGAATCAGATTTTCGAGGCATACGGCCTCGTACCTTTCGAGCGGCGGCTTCTGCCAGTTGGCCGAGTAGAGATCATGCGCCGTAAAAAGAACATTCGGCCAGCCGCGCGCCGGGTGGTCCGGTTCGAGCGCGTCACTTCCCGCCAGCACGTCGAGTCCGGCCCGCAGGCGGCCCGTCTTCAGCTCGGCGAACAAGGCGTCCTGCTCGACGATGTCTCCGCGCGCCGTATTGATCACGATGCCATAGTCGGGCAGCTTGGCCAGCACTGCGGCGTTAACCGCGCCTCGCGTCTCCTCGGTCAAGCCGGCATGAATGACCAGCGCGTCGCTCTCCGCCGCGAGCCGTTCAAGGCTCTCCGCCGCCTCGCAGCCGGCCGGCGCCGATGCGGGCGGCAGATACGGATCGTAGTAGCGGATTCGGCATTCGTAGGGACGTACGTAATCGACGAACTTCCGACCGATCGCGCCCATGCCGAAGATGCCGATTCGCAGCCCGTACATCGAGCCGATGCGGCGGTCGGGCCGATGCCAGCCGCCTTCTCGCACATAAAGCTGCTGAGGGAGCAGTTCCTTCAATACGGCCAGCAGCAGCGTCACTGCCGCTTCTGCCATTTCGGGAGCCACCGCGTCTCCCCAGTTGGTGACCGGAATGCCCGCTTCGACGATCGAGAGCGGGATCCAGTGGGAGATTCCGCCGGAAATATTGCAGATGTAGGACAATCGGCCGGGCGCTTTGGCGATCTGTTCGGGCACGCGGCTCGATCCCCATAACGTCAGCAGCACGTCGCATTCTCGAATGAGCGCTGCGCGCGCTTCGTCCGTTAACGCCTCTCCGTTCCGGAGGACGGTCAGCTCGCCCAGTTCCCGCAAGGCGTCGACGAACGGGCCGGCTTCCGGGAAGCGCGAGTCGGCATTGCCAATATGGAGCAGTTTCATACGTTTGCAAATCCCCCTTAAACGATGCGGCCTTGTTAGTAATCGGATTCGAAAAGGATTGGAGCCATACGTGCATAAGTATAGGGAGGGGCGCTCCTAAACGTAAAGAATCGATTCTTTTAATCCGTCTCGATTCCGACGATCGGCGTATTTTTGCATAATCGTCGGATTTGTACATTTATCGGGGCTCAAGGTTTGGCTTATACTCAAGAAAACATAGAATGAATGCGCTTTATTCGTGATGGGGAGGGTGGTCGCTTTGAACCGTTTTGCGAGGCAAAAGTCGTTTTATAAAATTTTGCTGATGTTTGTAATCGCCATCAGCATGCCGGCGATATCGATCGGCTATTTAGCCATGAACTATAGCACGGCGCATATCATCCGACAGGCGGACGTTTCCAGCACGATATTGCTTAACGAGAAAAAGCTGTACATGGAACGGCAAATATCCGAGCTCGTTTATTTGACGAATCAAATCATCGCGAGCGATGAAGTGTGGAGATTGTTCGAGCCGAACGAAACGTATCCCGAGCAGGCGGAAGCGATGTCGGGCGTCCTTCGTTTCTTCGATAAAATCGTCAGCTCCAACAAGCATGTCGCTTCCCTGTACTTGATCAACAAAACGAAAAACTACGTACTGTCCGACGCGAAATACAGCCTTGACAACTTTTACGATCCCGAAGTACTTAAAGTTGACGTCCAGGGCGACTATACCGTTTTGCCGCCGCGAACCGGAGGCGCGATCGGCGCGTCGAACCGGAGCCTGGTCAGTCTCTTGCGAACCTTCCGCAACGTGTACAGCGGAGAGTCGATGGAGGTCGCGGTCAATATCGATTACCGCGATTTCTCGGAAAGTCTGGAGCAGACGAGGGGCATGGCCTCCCCGATGAATCTGCTCATTTTCGACGACCGGGATCGGCTCATCCTGAATCATAGCGGCATCGAGGAACGTCTTCTTCGCGATCAATTGACCCAGATGCGCAATGCCGACGGGACGTCGATCAACCGGACCTTCGGCAAAACCGATTATTACTTAAGCATGACGCGCTCGGATGCGCTTCGGTGGACGATCGTCTATTCCCAGCCGTACGAGCAGGTCGTAGATTCGACCAGGCTGCTTCGTCGCGTTCTGCTGTCTACCGTTCTGATCGTGCTGTCGATCTCCCTTGTCATGGCCGGGCTGTTTTCCTTCTATTTATATCGACCGCTTGCGCTGCTTGTCGCCGACATTCGAAGGCGGACGAATCCCGCTTCAGGCAAAGGCAAAGACGAATACGCGGTGATCGGCAGCGCCGTGAATACGCTGTACCAGCAGAACCGAGAGCTGCAATCCCAATTCGATATGGCCTACCCCTACATTAAGCAGCATTCCGTATTCGAGCTCCTGAGCGGCAAAGTGTGGGATGAAGAGAAGCTGGGCGCGGTGATCCAGCTGTTGGGGATCAGTCTCCACAAGCCTCATTATGTCGTCGCCGTTCTCGATTTCGAGAATACGGAGCTGACCGACCGTTTGATCGGGGACATCGAAGCTTTTTTCCTCGAAAACGAGGAATCGATGCTGCTGTCGATCATGAGCGAACGCCGTCTGGTTGCCATCGTGAACTCGGAGCGGGACAAAAACGAGCTGATAGAAACCTTCAATCGGTTGAAACTGAGGCTGAACCGCGGCGACGCGGAGCTGACGATATCCGTGAGCAAAATATTCGACAGCCTGGACAAGCTTTTTCTCGCTTACCAGGAAGCGCTGCAGCTGCTCAACCATAAATTTTTTGTGGGCAAAAACGAAATGATCGTTAGCGAAACGATCCGGCCGGTCGTCGACCGGGGCGCGTTCTACCCCAAGCAGCAGGAGCAAAACCTGCTGGAGAGCATTCGTTCGCAAAACGCGGAAAAGGCTGCGGCTGCGCTCGCTTCGCTCACCAGCGCGTTGACGGGGCTGTCGTATTCGATCGACTATATTAAATATGTGATTTTCCAGGTCTGCTCGAACCTGATGGACGCCTTATCGGAGGTCGGCGGGAAGCCGGAGGAAGCGGGCATCGACGTACAGGCGCTCTGGAAAGACATTCATGAGGCGGACACGCTCGCGCGGCTGGAGACGTTGATCGCGCAGTTCATTCAAGACTGCATGGAGACGGCCGCCGTTCTCAAGCGCAAGCAGCACACGGAGACGATCGCCAAGACGATGGATTTTATCGAACGGCATTACCGGGAGGATCTATCTTTAAAGGAGATCTCTACGAACGTCTATTTGAGTCCCGGCTACTTGAGCACGATCTTTAAAAACGAGACGGGCATGACCATATACGACTATATCACCCAGGTCAGGATGAAGGCGGCGGGCAATCTCGTCCTCGATCCGGATGTCAAAATCCAGGACGTGGCATTGGCGGTTGGATACAACAACATTCAAAGCTTCATCCGCTTCTTCAAAAAGGCTTATAAGATGACACCGCTGGAATACAGACGGAGCAGGAAGACGATCGGATAAGATAGGGACGCCGAAAACAATCAAATCTTCCGGTATCGTCGTAATTGCGATAAATCGGAGAAATCGAGCATTTACAGCTTGGGGCATCCGGCGCCTATACTAAGGGCACAGTGCACTGTAAGCCTTTTCAAAAACGTTTGGCCGGCCATTTATGCTCCAGCATGCTCAAGGGTGGGAAAATCAAAAGGAGGTTGTAGCGTTGCCTAATACGTATAAAAAGGTCATGCTCGTCGCGATTGCAGCCTCGGTCCTCGCAGGCTGCTCCTCGAACGGCAATTCGGAATCGTCCGTAAAGCCGTCGTCATCGTCTTCATCTTCCTCTTCGTCATCCTCTACGGCGTCCCCCGCGGCAGCCGAATCCGGCAAAGAGGCGCCGACGACGCTCAAGCTCGCGGTAATCGAGATGTACCCGGGCGTCTCGTTCGACAACAAGACGACGCATTATATCGAGGAGAAAACGAATACCAAGCTGGAAATCACCGCGATTCCGGGTGCGGACTTCGAGAACAAGCTGCAGATTATGCTGGCGTCCGGGGACAAACCGGATATCATTCAGATCGGCACCGACGCCCTCGAGATGAAATTCACGAAATCGGGGCTGCTGCTTCCGCTCAATGCCTCCTTCGACAAAACGCCTAACTTGCAAAAGTTCGGGGCGGACGGCATTTGGGACGCCATGAAGCATAGCGACGGCAACATTTACGCCATCCCGATCCGCGGCAGCGCCATCGACAACATTCCGATCTATCGCAAGGACTGGCTGGACAAACTCGGACTGAAGGTGCCGACGACGATCGACGAGTACTACGCGGTAGCGGACGCCTTTTCCAACAAAGATCCCGACGGCAACGGGAAGAAGGATACGTATGCGCTTAGCGGCTGGACCGCGAACGGGGGCTTCGATCTGTCGACGTCGGACCAGGTGTTCGGCGCATACGGGACCTTGCCGAATTCCTGGCTCTTGCAGGACGGCAAGTTGGTATGGGGCTCCATCGTCCCCGGCGCGCTCGATGCGCTCAAATTCCTCAATAAAATGTACAAGGGGAAAATGATCGATCCCGAATTCGTCACCGACAACAGCGCCCGATTCAAGGACAAAGTGCTCAAAGGCGTCATCGGCGCTCCGGTCTACCGGTACTTCCTGATGGACAGCTCCAATCTGAACAATTATTACGAGCCGTTGAAGCAGAACAACCCGAATGCGGAGTTCGTCGAGGGCGGCATCCTGAAGGGTCCCGGGGAAAGCGTCGGATTTCGCATGCTGACGCGGCGGGGATGGTTAAAGACGGCCGTGCTCAACAGTTCGCCCCATGTCGATGCTGCGTTGCGCGTGCTGGATTTCCTCGCTTCCGACGAAGGCAACAGGTATATGAACTATGGCGAAGAAGGCGTGGATTACAAGGTTGAAGGCGACCTGCTGACAAAAACGATAACGGACGATCAGATGAAGCAAGAAGGAATCGGACAATTAAGGCTTGCCTTCAATGCGCTGTACGACCAGACCTCGCCACGTTACCGGGAATTGTTCGACTATGCGCACAAGATCGGTTACAAGGATCCGGCGGACGGACTCGTCGTAGAGAACAATACGAAGCAGGTCGAGCTGGATCAGTATACCGGCCAGCAATACGTCAAGATGATCATGAGCGACGGACCGATCGACAACTTGTTCGCGGATTACGTGGCGGAGTGGAAAAAGCGGGGCGGCGATGCGCTGACGCAAGCTTTTAACGACGCCTATCAAGAGAAAAACAAGAAATAAAGTCGCCTCGCATTACAGAGATCAGCAACGCGGTCCATGGGGAGCGGAGCGGCTGCCGGTCCGCTTCTCCCTGGTCCTTGCCAGGAGGAGTTCCATATGGAGACGGTTCAAACGTACAAACGCGAGGAGCCGGCCACGAAGCGATTATCCCGGCTTCATCCGATTTATAAAGACAGACATCTGTATTTGATGCTGCTGCCCGGCCTGCTGTTTTTCATCGTTTTTAAATATGTCCCCTTGTACGGCATCGTCATCGCCTTTCAAGACTACGATATTTTTCGCGGCATCCGAGAGAGCGAGTGGGTCGGTTGGGATATCTTCAAGGAAGTGTTCGCTTATTCGGATTTCTGGGTCATTCTCGGCAATACGCTACAGATCAGCGTCTATAAGATTTTGTTCGGATTCCCCGCGCCGATCGTCGTCGCGCTGCTGTTGAACGAGCTCGGCAACCGGTATTTCAAAAAGTACGTTCAAACGATCTTGTACCTGCCTCACTTCATCTCGTGGGTCGTCATTTCCGGCATCGTGCTCACCATTATGTCGCCGACGAACGGCGTATTGTCGATCGTATACGAATGGTTCGGCATGGAGCCGAAAAATCTGCTTGCCGATCCGACCGCCTTCCGCATCATCCTGGTCGCCTCCGATATCTGGAAAGATCTCGGGTGGGGAACCATTATTTATTTGGCCGCCTTGACGCAGGTCGATCCGAGCTTGTACGAAGCGGCGACGGTCGACGGGGCGGGCAAATGGAAGCAGACCTGGCACATCACGCTGCCAGGCATCCGCAACGTGATCGTGCTGCTGCTGATCTTGCGCATCGGCCTGCTGATGAACGCCGGGTTCGAGCAAATCCTCGTCATGCAAAATTCCGCGGTACTCGAAGTCAGCGAGATTCTGGACACCTTCGTCTTTAAATTCGGCCTGCAGCAGGGCAATTACAGCTTCGCGACCGCCGTCGGACTGTTCAACTCCGCGATCGCGCTGATATTGATCCTGGGCGCCCAGTGGATCAGCAAAAAATTCGGCGAGGAAGGATTGATGTGAATGAATCGCACTCGTCGCACGCGTTTCTCCGTCCTGTTCCTGTATTTGTTTTTTATCCTGACGGGCATCGTCATGCTCTATCCGTTCTGGTATGTGCTGATGTTCTCGCTAAGCGATCCGCTGCGCGCATCCGTCAACAAGCTTAATCTGTATCCTTCGCATTTCTCGCTGTCAACCTACAAATACGTGCTTACCCAGCCGTTTCTCTATACGGGGTTCAAGAACACGATTATCGTTACCGTCTTCGGCACGTTGATCAGCATGCTGCTCACGATCGGCTGCGCTTATCCGCTGTCCAAAGAAAGCTTGCGCGGCCGCAAATTTCTTTTTTCGCTTATTTTTTTCACCATGCTGTTTAACGGCGGACTGATCCCGACCTATATCGTGATCAAGCAGCTCCATATGATCGATTCCTTATGGGCGCTCATGGTGCCGTCCGCGGTGAGCGTGTACAACATGCTCATCATGATTAAATTTTACAAGGGCATCCCTTCCGAATTGATCGAATCGGCCAAGATGGACGGGGCGGGCGACTGGTACGTGCTGCTGCGAATCGTCGTTCCGCTGTCGGGCGCGGTGAACGCCACGATCGGTCTTATCTACGCCGTATCCCGCTGGAACGAGTTTTTGCCCGGCGTCCTGTACATCAACGACCAGAGCAAGCGAGTACTTCAGGTCGTATTGAACGGCATGCTGCGCGAAGATTCGCTCGCCAACCAGCCGGGACTGCAGGATCTCGCTTCGTCGCCGGAGAGCATCAAGATGGCCGCGGTCGTGATCAGCATCGTTCCGATTTTGGCCGTGTATCCGTATCTTCAAAAATATTTCGTGAAAGGGATGCTGCTTGGTTCCGTTAAAGGCTAGCGGATCGTTTAGCGATTCGAGAAGGCTCGGTCCGAATTCGGAGATCGGATGAGGGGAGGTGATGAATTAAAACCTTGTATTAGCATTGGATAACTTTATTTTGCGGCGACAATCTGAAGTGACGAAAGGAAGGGTTCATGGATGGCGTGGAAATGGCTGCGCAACAAGTCGATGCTTTCCGGACTGCTGGCGATGCTGCTGCTCGTTTCGTCGATACCTGCAATACCCGGTGCCCGCGTGGGCAACGCCCATGCGGATACGCCTTCGCTCCCGTACGCTGAGGACTTCGAGGACGGCGTCGCGGACGGATGGACCGTCGTTAATGGTCCCTGGACCGTCGTGAACGACGAATCCGAGGTTTATCGGTCCTCCGCCGCAAGTTCCATCGCGCGTACGGTTTACGGCCAACCAGACTGGGACAATTATGAGGCTTCTGCGAGATTCAAGTTGAACAGCTGGGGATCGACCCAGTTTCAGACCGTTGGCCTGGTGACCCGCTATACGGATACGAACAATTATTATCTGTTCACCTACGACCTGGGCGTGCTTAACATCAAGAAAAAAGTGGCAGGCGCGATGACGGTGCTCGCCAGCGTGCCGTATACGTTAAATGCCGGCGCCTGGTACACGCTGAAGGCCGTGTCCGACCATTCGCGGCTGAAGCTGTCGATGAACGGAACGGAGATTTTATCCGTGATCGACACTACCCTTTCCGCGGGCAAGCTGGGGCTGCTTACCGCATACGGAGACGTCAGCTTCGACGATATCTCGATTCAGGCGACTCCGCCTCCGTCGGACGTGCAGGCGCCTACGGTTCCGACCGGTCTGACCGCGGCAGAGTCGCCGCCCGGACAGGTCAATCTCGCGTGGTCGGCTTCGACGGACGACGATGTCGTGGCGGGCTATGTCGTGCGCCGCGACGGCAGCGCCCTCGCCATGACGACCTCGGCGAATTATACCGATACGCAAGTGAAGCCCGGCGTTGCTTACACGTATTCTGTAAGCGCTTTCGATCCTTCGGGCAACCATTCGGCCGATGCCAATCCGGTATCCGTCACGCTGGCGTCCTTCGTGAACGGCACATCGTTCCGCTCGGATCTCATCGGCGTCCATCCGCGGCTGATCGTAAATCCGGCCACCGCGAGCGAATTGTCGCGGAGAAAGGCAGATGCCGACTACCAGACGTACTACGCCTCCATCATCGGCAAGGCCAACGGGTTCCCGGATACGGTCAACTGGTTCACGTCGAGCTATGGCTCCGACTACGACTGGGAAGTCGTCTCTTTCCGCTTTCCGACCTTGGCGATGGCCTATTACTTGACGAAGGACGACGCGTACAAGACGAAGCTGAGGAGCTACGTGCTCGATGTCGTCAACCGGCCTTCCTGGGGCAACGAGTCCGTCGATTACGGCGGCTCGATGGGGAACGCCTGCGGGCTGATCGGCGTCGGGTTCGCGTACGACTGGGGCTACGATGCCTTTAGCGAGAGCGAGCGCGCCCAAATCGCCTTAAAGTTGAAGCTGCAGTCGAAGAAGCTGTACGACGAATTTTTCAATCATACGAGCGGCACGCTCGCGTACTGGAAAAGCGACTACCAGAACAATCACCGGCAATTCCGGATCGAGGGACTGTTGACGGGGACAGCTGCCGTGCTTGGCGATGTCGGCGACCCGGAAGTCGCGACGATGTACGCATTCGCGGAACAGGAGCTGGAGACGCTCCTGAACGAGATTGCGCCGGACGGCTCCCAGCACGAAGGGATGCAGTACATGTCCTTCGGCGACGAGCATGTCGTCCGGTCCCTGACGACCTATGAATCCGTCACCGGCAACGGGAGCTTGTGGAACGAGTCCGTTCGGAACATGGGCCTGTTCAAGCTTTACGGATACGGTCCGGGCTACAAGCGCCTTGTGCCGTATGGCGACGACTCCAACGGCACGGGGTATTTCAATAACTTTTTGTTCAAGATCGCATCGAAATACGGGGACGCCAAGCTTCAAGCGGCGGCATCGTCCGCCTATGCGGCCGATCCGAATTCGTTCGCCTGGGACGTATGGAATTTCCTCTACTATGACGACTCCCTCGTTCCGAACAGCTCACCTTACGAGCCCTGGCGATACTTCCCGGACCTGGAGATGGCGAATTTTCGCACCGGTTGGGGAGCGAACGATCTGAGCGTATCGTTCAAAAGCGGTCCTTCGGGCGGGCACAAGCTGAATGCGTGGAGAGACCGGATCAGTCCGGACGGCACTTATATCAACGTTGGTCACGATCGGCCGGACGCCGGCAATCTGTACATTGAATTCGCCGGCAAGCGCTGGGCGGAGTATCCGCCTTATGACAAGGTCGACCGCTGGACAAAGGACGTCAACTCGCTTCTGGTCGACGGACAAGGACAATCGGGGGAAGGCGCGATCGCCTTTTTCCAGCCGACTGTCGGCATGAGGGACGACGCGCGCATTACCGAGTTTTTCGGCAGCCCGGGCTACGGCTTTACGACGGGGGACCTGCATAACGCTTACCCGAACATGAGCAAGATGGATCGCAATCTGCTGTTTGTCGACGGCCGGTATGCCGTCGTGTTCGACGACCTGGCGTCGAGCGGCGGGGAGCGCACGTATCAATTTTTGTACAACAGCAACGGTACGTGGACCGGAGACGCGAGCGGCGGTTATCGGATTACGCAGGGTACGGACAGCATGCAGCTGTTCATGCTTCAACCCGACGCCTTGACGGCGACCGTGGGTCCGGCGCGCAAAGCGGAGATGGGCACGAATCTGAGCGTCAGCAATTCGGTGCCTTCTACAACGACGAACTTCCTGGGCGTCTTCTACCCGAAGCTGAACGGCGAGGCGGATCTGGTCAAGCCGACGGTCGTCAAGGATGCGGAAGGCACGAAAATGACGGTGGCGCGAGCGGGCGGAAAAACGGACTACCTGTCGTTCCGCACCGGGGGCAAGGGCGCGATTACGACCCCCTATGCAGACTCGAATGCCCGTTCGCTCGTGTATACGATGAACGGTACGAATCTGGCGAACGCGATGATGATTGAAGGGAACGCGTTGACGATTCCGAACCTGCGCTTCGCTTTCAGCCAGGCAGTCAATGCCCGCTATGCCAAGCAAGACGACGGCTTTAAGCTATGGGCGTCCAGTCCGCGGGATGCGGCTTCAGCGTCCGGTCAGGTGCTGATAACCGGGCTGTCGCCCGATACGGATTATACGCTGACATGGAGCGACGGAACGACGGAGACGTCCGCTTCGTCCAATGACGGGCAGTTGACCTTGACGCTCGACCTCGCGCAAAGCGATCTGTCCGTATCGGTCAGCGGCCCGACTCCCGCCGATACGAGCGCCCCGACCGCGCCGCGCGGCTTGACGGCCGTGTCGACGGCCAGTTATTCGGTCGATTTGAACTGGACGGCGTCGAGCGACGATATCGGGGTGGGCAAATACGAGGTATACCGCAACTGCGTGCCGGTGGGCACGACGTACGGCACTTCGTATACCGATACGGGCCTCACGGCTTCCAGCCGATATTTCTATTCGGTCGTCGCCTACGACCTGGCGGGCAACAGATCGGGCGGACTCGGGGCATGCCGGTCCGTCCCGCCTCCCGACGTGACGCCGCCGACCGTGCCGGGCGCGCCGACGGGCGTGCAAACCGGCAAGTCGATCGTGCTGTCGTGGACGGCCGCGACCGACGACCGGAGCTTGAGCGGGTACAAGGTGTACCGGGACGGCAGCGAGATCGCATCGGTCTCCGGTATTACGTATACGGACGGTACGATCGAATCGTCGACGTCTTATTCGTATACGGTCAAAGCCGTCGACGGCAGCGGCAATTTGTCCGCGGCCAGCGCGCCGTTCACGGTCGCGACGCCGAATTTCGTGTCGTATTCGGATTTTGAGAACGGCTCGGCGGGATGGACGGCGGTTATCGGAACCTGGAGCGTGATCAACGACGGCAGCGGCGTTTACAAGTCGGGCACGACCTACGATAATTCGGCCGCGATCGGCAGCGATACGTGGACCGATTATGCCGCGGAGACGCGCGTGAAGGTGAACGGCTGGACCTCGACCAATTCGCCGAATGCGGGCATACGCGTTCGGTTCGCGGACGTCAACAATTACTACTTTCTCGGCTACAAGAACAACGTCCTGACCATCTACCGAAGAGTAGCGGGCGCGAACGCCGCCAAAACCTCGAAGCCGTTCACCCTTAATTTGGGCGAATGGTATACGTTCAAAGCCGTCGTACAGGGCACTTCGCTCAAGCTGTACGTGAACGGCAGCCTGGAGCTGACCGCGACCGACGACAAGCTCGCGCAGGGCAAAGCCGGCGTCGACAGCCGGTTCGGCGATTCGCGGTTCGACGATTTTACCGTCACCCAATAAGGTGAGAAAGGATGTGCTTGAAGGCATGAAGACAAGATCCCAAGGCAAAACGACCTATAAGGCGCTTGTGCTGGGCCTCGTCGCCGCGATGCTGATGTCCGCTCAGGCGAGCGCTTCGGACGCGACCGCGCCGACCGCGCCGTCCGGACTGACCGCCTACGAGACGGCTTCCGGTACCGTTGAACTCGGCTGGAACGCATCCGAAGACGACACCGGCGTCGACCATTACGCCGTGTTCAGAGACTGCTCGCAGATCGGTACGACTTCCGCGACGGCTTATACGGACTCGGGCGTGCCCGCAGCTGCCGACGGCTATTATTACGTGGTCGCCTACGACGCCGCGAACAACGATTCCGGCGGAAGCGGCGCCTGCGTGACGACGCTTGCCCCGGACGTGACGCCGCCGTCCGTGCCCGGCAGCGTCGCCGCAGCGTTACAGGGGAAGTCGGTCAGGTTGACGTGGGCGGCGTCTACGGACGATCGCAAACTGGCCGGGTACAAGGTGTTCAGGGATAACGTACAGGTCGCGGTCGTGAGCGGAACCCAATATACGGATACGAGCATCGATTCGTCGACGACCTATTTATATACCGTAGCGGCTTACGATGACAGCGGCAACGTGTCCGCGGCGAGCGCGCCGGTCGCGATGACGACGCCGAATTACTTGCACTTCTCGAACTTCGAAAGCGGAGCCGGGGACTGGTCGGTCGTCACGGGGACCTGGAAAGTCGTTAATGACGGGAGCCGCGTCTACAATTCCGGTACGACCTTCGACAACTCTTCCGCCGTCGGCAGCGCCTCCTGGACCGATTACATCGTGGAGACGCGCGTGAAGGTGAACAGCTGGTCTTCCACCAATTCGCCGAATGCGGGCATTCGCCTCCGATTTGCCGACAAGGACAACTATTATTTTCTCGGCTACAAAAACGGCAGCTTGACCATCTACCGGCGAGTAGCCGGCGCCAATACCGGATTGGGCAGCAATGCGTATACGCTCCAGACCGGCGAATGGTATACGTTCAAAGCCGTCGTTCAGGGCACTTCGCTCAAGCTTTACGTGAACGGCACCCTGGAGGTGTCCGCGACGGACAACAAGCTCGCGGCGGGCAAGGCCGGCTTGGACAGCCGATTCGCAGATGCGCGGTACGACGATTTTACCGTTTGGGACGGATAGCGGTTCTGGATGCCGGCGTAGAGCGCCGGCATCTTTTTTAGCGATCGATGATATCTGGCACGATAAGAGAGGAGCGTTGTCGTAATCTATTGGTCCAAGGTCTGTTCTCACATTCTTAGGCAAATGCCTATAATGTGGGAAGAAGACTTGGAATGGAGGAAACAAAGTGAAGCGTCCCTTATGGACGACATTGGTTTTCTTGATCTTGTTATCGGCTTTGGCAGGCTGCTCCGCTCCCGTGAAATATGAAGGAAGGAGCGACAATTGGAAGGTGAGCGCTTCTTACGATTCTTCCGCCGACACCAAATTCTACGAGATTCGTTACATCGGACGGCTTCATTCTGGAGATGCGTTGGAACGGAAACCGAGAAAAAATCCGATCGAACGGAAAAAGTGAAGTACGACCAAAGAAGCACCGTGCACGACAACGTACAACAGGCCCCTTTCGAGGGGCCTGTTCTTTGGCAGGGGAACGGCAGTCGCCGTCTTTCAGTTGACGAGCAACGACATCGCGGAGGGCCAACCTCTAGCGCCCGAACAATACTCAAAATGTCAAGTGCGGAGGGCGGCAACGATCTTTCTCCCCATTTTTCGAGATCTCTCTGGCCATTGAATTGTTACGAAAAAAAATGAAGGAAAGAGCAGTTAACCGGCGTACATTATGATTTGTAAAGGATAATTAAATCTAGGCGCCCCCTGAAGCAGCTTCTACCGTTCGCACGAACTCCTTAATGGCATAGGATACATACCTTTCTTTGTTCCAGATGAGCCTCAAATTCCAGGGAATCACGGGATCGGTCAAGGGAAGAATCCGGACTTCAGGATTCGCGACCTTGGCGCAGATCGCCTCCGGCAGAAAGGACACGCCCATGTTGGAAGCGACCATCTCAGCCAGCAGATCCCATTGGGCGCTCTCGAAGGCGACGGACGGATCAAAACCGAGACGGTTGCTGGCAAGGACGACATGCTTTCTAACGGAGAAGCCTTGCGGAAACAAAATAAACGGATCATCCCGCAGCGACGCCAGCGTTACCGATTCATTGCCGGCGCAGGGATGCTGGCGATGGAGGACGGCGAACAGCTTTTGCTCGATGAAACGTACCGTTCCCAGTTGTTCGTCCTCGACGGGAGCCACCACTACGCCAAGATCGAGTTCCCCGATTCGTACGAGCTGCTCGACTTTTTGCGCGCCCTCTTCCACGATGCGGATCTCGATTTTGGGATACTTCTTTTTGAATGGGGCCACGACCCGTGGAAAGAACACCGAGCTGATCACCGGGGGAAGGCCGATCAGAAGGCTCCCGTTCTCCAAAGTGGAAATATCGTGAAGGCGGGCGTGCAGGTCGTTGACGGATTCGACGATAGCACGGAATTGGCCGACGGCAGAGGCGCCGACGTCGGTTAGTTTAATCGTTTTTCCGGAACGATCGAAAAGCGTGAAGCCGATCTCCGCTTCGATATTTTTAATGATTTTGCTGAGGTTGGGCTGCGTCGTATTCAATACCTCAGCCGCCTTGGTCATGTTCTTTTGTTTGGCTACCTCGAGGACATACACCAAGTTCCGAAGATCCATTTTATTTCCCCCCGCCAACGATAACGATTCGTTATGACAACCATACGATATATGAATTTTACCTGGGAAATTCGACCTTGTAAAATAAAAGCTGTAAACGCTCTCATTGGAATTTAGAAATCATTCAATTCACTTGATATGGAGATGAAAGGTATGCCTGATCTTTTGGCCGGCAAAACCGCCTTCGTCACGGGAGCGGGCAGCGGAATTGGGTTGGAAATCGCCCGGAACTTTGCCGGAGCGGGAGCGACGGTCGCGTTGGCCGATCTGGACGGCGAGAAAGCGATGGCCGAGGCAGCTTCCCTAAGGTCCGAAGGCTTCAAAGCGACAGGAATTCATTGTGATGTGACCAAAGAGCAGCAGTATGCGGAAGCCCTGGATTCGTTTCGGCAAGCGAACGGCAAGATGGACATTTTGGTGAACAATGCAGGCTTGCAATACGTCGCCCCGATCGAGGAGTTTCCGGTCGAACAGTTCGACCGGATGCTCAAGGTTATGCTGACGGGAGCCTTCATCGGCATCAAGTACGTTTTTCCAATGATGAAGGAGCGGCGTTACGGACGCATTATCAACATCGCCTCCATTAACGGCCTCGTCGGATTTGCGGGCAAAGCGGCGTATAACAGCGCGAAGCACGGCTTGATCGGGCTCACGAAGGTTGCGGCTTTGGAGGGGGCGGAGCACGGAATTACCGTAAACGCCTTGTGTCCGGGTTACGTCGACACGCCGCTGGTCCGCGGACAGCTCGAGGATTTGGCCCGGGTACGGAAAGTGTCTCTCGATCGCGTTCTGGAGGAAGTGATCTACCCGCTCGTCCCCCAGCGGCGGCTGCTGGCCGCGAGTGAAATCGCGGACTATGCGGCATTGATCGCGAGCGATAAGCTGAAGGGCGTCACGGGCTCTTCCTTGTTGATCGATGGAGGTTATACCGCACAATGAGAATAAGAAAGGGGGCGGATTCCTTTGAATAAAATGGTCGGTTCGATGCAGGAAGCGATCGCGGACATCCCCGACGGCGCGACATTGATCGTAGGCGGATTCGGTTTATGCGGCATTCCTCAGCACTTGATCGAAGCGCTTAGAGAGCGGGGCACGCGCGGCTTGACCGTTGTGAGCAACAACTGCGGCGTGGACGATTGGGGTCTCGGATTTCTGCTCGCAAGCAAGCAGATTCGGAAAATGGTTTCATCCTATGTCGGCGAGAACAAAAATTTCGAGCAGCAGTATTTGGGCGGAGAGCTTGAGGTGGAGCTCGTGCCTCAAGGAACGCTCGCGGAGCGTTTACGGGCCGGGGGCGCAGGAATCCCCGGGTTTTACACGGCGGCCGGCGTCGGAACGTTAGTGGCGGATGGCAAGGAAGTCCGGCAGTTCGACGGGAGGAGCTACTTGTTGGAAAGAGCGATCGTCGGAGATTTCGCGCTTGTCAAAGCATGGAAGGCGGATCGGCTGGGCAACCTGGTGTTCCGGAAAACGTCGAGAAACTTCAACCCTTTGGCTGCGGCCGCCGGCCGGATCACGATCGCGGAAGCGGAGGAAGTGGTGGAGCCTGGCGAGCTTGATCCGGATTCGATTCATACGCCGGGCATCTACGTTCAGAGAGTCGTCCAAGGCGGAGCTTACGACAAAAGGATCGAGCGTAGAACGGTACGCCCGGTGGCAGGAGGTTTAAAATGAGCGATTCTCGTTCCCGAATCGTCGAGTGCGCGATCAAAGAAATTCGCAGCGGCATGTACGTCAACTTGGGCATCGGCATGCCGACATCGCTTGCGGACCACATTCCCTCGGACGTGCAAGTGATGCTCCATTCGGAAAACGGCTTGCTTGGCATCGGTCCTTATCCGACGGAAGGCGAGGAAGACGCCGATCTGATCAATGCAGGCAAGGAGACGGTATCCGCGGCCTGCGGCGCCGTATATTTCGACAGCGCGGAGTCGTTTGCCATGATTCGCGGCGGACATATCGATCTGGCCATTCTGGGCGGGATGGAGGTATCCGAGGAAGGCGATCTGGCGAACTGGATGATTCCCGGCAAAATGGTCAAAGGCATGGGCGGCGCGATGGACTTGGTTAACGGCGCCAAGCGCGTCGTCGTCATCATGGAGCACGTCAACAAGTACGGAGAGTCGAAAGTGAAACAACGCTGCTCGCTTCCGCTGACCGGCCGACGGGTCGTTCATCGTCTGATCACGGATTTAGCCGTGTTCGATTTTACGGACGATGGCATGACATTGGTCGAATTGCAGCCCGGCTTCACCTTGGACGAAGTCCGCGATCGCACCGAGGCGTCGTTCCTCGTCGATCCCGCCATTTTGAACGTCGGCGATTTCGGATTGCGGGAGGCCCAATGAACAGGGAAGCGGTAATCGTGGGCGCGGTACGAACGGCGATCGGCAATTTCCAAGGAGCGCTCTCCAGTTTGCCGGCGACCGAACTGGGCAGCATCGTCATCCAGGAAGCGCTGCGAAGAGCGGGCCTGAAGGCCGAAGAGATTGACGAAGTCATCATGGGAAACGTTCTTCAAGCAGGGCTCGGACAAAATCCCGCCCGCCAGGCCTGGCTGAAGGGGGGATTGGCACTTGAAGTGCCGGCTCTCACCGTGAATCGCGTATGCGGTTCGGGTCTTCAGTCGGTCATCTTCGCGGCGCAATCCGTTCTGCTTGGAGATGCGGACGCGGTCGTCGCAGGCGGGATGGAAAGCATGAGCCGGGCTCCCTATTTATTGGAAGGCGTCCGTTTCGGATTGCGGATGGGGGACGGCCATCTGACGGATTCGATGATTCGGGATGGCTTATGGTGCGCGATGGCCGACGTTCATATGGGGGTCACGGCCGAGAATGTCGCCGAACGCTATCGCATAACCCGGGCGGAGCAGGATGCTTTCGCGGAGGAAAGCCAGCGAAAAGCGGAGCTGGCGTTGGCCAACGGAACATTCGAGGCGGAAGTCGTCCCGGTGTTCGTCCCTCAGAAAAAGGGCGAGGCCGTGCGGTTCGATCAGGACGAATACCCGCGGCCGGGCACGACTGCCGATAGGCTCGCCGCATTGCGGCCCGCCTTTAAGGAGGGCGGCACCGTGACGGCCGGTAGCGCTTCGGGCATCAATGACGGGGCTGCCGCCATGATCGTCATGTCGGCAGCGGCGGCAGCCGAGCGCGGGCTTCATCCTTTGGCGCGAATTCGCGGATATGCCGTCAGCGCCCTGGATCCGTCCATCATGGGGCTCGGTCCCGTGGAGGCGATTCGTCGCTTGCAGCGACGAACTGGGATCTCTCTTGATGAGGTCGATCTGTTCGAGCTGAACGAGGCTTTTGCCGCCCAATCGATTGCCGTGAGACAGGAGCTTGGCATTCCGCCGGAGAAAATCAATGTGAACGGAGGCGCGATCGCGCTTGGTCATCCGATCGGCGCGAGCGGCGCCCGGATCGTCGTTTCGCTGCTTTACGAGATGGAGAAGAGAGAGGCGAAACTGGGAATCGCGGCACTTTGCGTAGGCGGGGGCCAAGGTGTCGCACTCTTGGTCGAAAGGGAATAACGGTTTATTCAAAATGACTTGCCGGAAAGGGGAAACCGGATGAGCGATATTCAGCGGCACATGCAGCGGTTTTTGGAACGGATGGTCGAGGAAGGCCGGGAACGCGGCGTTCAGCTGGCAGCCTATTATGAGGGCGAGTTGATCGTGGACGCATGGGCGGGCGTCGCGGATTCGAGATCGGGTAAACCGGTTGACGATCGGACGCTGTTTCCCGTATTTTCGGTGACCAAAGGCATTGCGGCGACAATGCTTCACTTGATTGCCGAGCGGCACTCCATCGATTACGACATGCGGATCGTCGAGCTATGGCCGGAGTACGGCGCTAACGGGAAAGAGGCGACCACGATTCGCCACGCGCTGGCCCATACATCCGGGATTCCGCATATGCCGGAAGGAATCGGCAGAGCCGAAGTCGCGGATTGGAACCGGATGCGGGACGAGATCGCAGGTCTCACGCCCCAATGGCCGCCCGGCGAACGGATGGAGTATCACGCCATCACGTTCAGTTGGATCGTCGGAGAGATCATTCAGCGACTGGATGGGCGTTCCTTTCAGCAAGTTCTGCAAGAAGAGATTAAGGATCCACTCGTCATTCCCGACCTGTACGTCGGGATCTCCGAAGAGGCCGAGCCGCGAGTCGCTTGGCTGGAGGAGCCTGAGTTCGATCCGGAAATGTTCCCCGCGTCGGGTCTTCAGGCGATACCGGCTTGGATTTGCCCGCTCGCGGATTGGATGAACGGGCGCGAGGCGAGGTTCGCTTGCGTTCCAGCGAGCAACGGCATCATGACGGCGAAGGCGTCTGCGAAGCATTACGCCTGCCTGCTTCCGGGAGGCGCGGAGGGCGTTGAGCTCTTGCCACAGGCCCGGATGCAGATGGCTACGGCGCCGCAAATCATCCCAAATCAAGAGGATCAGCACAGAGGTTTGGGCTACTTACTGGGTTCGACGAATCCCATGATGGGCCTGCGGACTTCCGCATTCGGTCACGGCGGTTACGGCGGATCGATCGCGTTCGGAGATCCGGACCGACGGCTTGCCGTCAGCTATGCGAAAAATTTATTCTCCAGTCGGGGAGCGGGACTCGACGTCATTCAGGAGCTCAAAAAACAATTGAGCCTTGAGGATTGAAAAAAACCAGTGGAGGTGCACGTGAATGAGCGCCATTTCTCGCAAAGAGGTACAAACGGAAAGGCTGCGGATTTCTTATCTGGAGGCCGGAAACCCTGCGTATGAACCGGTACTGCTTCTGCACGGCAACGTCTCTTCAAGTCTGTTCTGGACAGACACGATCGAGTTCCTGTCCGATCGCTACAGGGTACTGGCGCCCGACTTGCGCGGCTATGGAGAGACGCAGGCCGAGCCGATCGATGCGACGCGCGGATTGCGGGATTGGTCGGAGGATTTGGCCTCCTTCATTCAGAGTTTAGGAATCGACAGAACGGTCCACCTAATCGGTTGGTCCATGGGAGCAAGCGTTTTGATGCAGCTCCTCATCGATCGGCCGGGAACGGCGGCTTCGCTCACGTTGCTGAATCCGATGTCGCCGTTCGGATTTGGGGGTACGAGGGATGTGGAGGGCACCCCTTGTCATGCCGACTTCGCAGGCTCAGGAGGGGGTACAGCGAATCCGGTTTTCGCGGAACGGTTAAAAAACGGAGATCGGACGGATGAAGACCCGAACAGTCCGCGTAACGTCCTGAACCAGTTTTATATCAAACCGCCGTTTCGGGCCGAGAAAGAAGAAGTTTACGTCACGTCGATGCTGACGACTCGCGTCGGCCCAGGGCTGTATCCAGGCGCGTTCGTTGCCTCGGCGAATTGGCCGGGAGTCGCGCCCGGTACGGACGGCATCAATAATGCGATCTCTCCCCAATACGTCAATCTCTCTTCCTTCTCATCCATCGCGGAGAAACCGCCTATTCTGTGGATCCGGGGATCGGACGATGCCATCGTCTCTGATACGTCCTTCCTGGATTTCGGGTATTTGGGCCAACTTGGCTACGTACCGGATTGGCCAGGCCCGGACGTGTATCCGCCGCAGCCGATGGTTTCGCAGATGAGACTGTTATTGGACCGATATCAGGCGGGCGGCGGGAGTTATGAAGAAGTGGTCATTGAGGAGGCGGGTCACTCCCTCCATATCGAGAAGCCTGAGGTTTTTAGAAAGGTATGGAGCAGGTTCGTGTCCGATGGAAGCAAGGTGAAGTCAAAAACATGATCCCTTTAAAAGCCGCCGCATTAGTCGCGGCTTTTTTTGTTGTATAAGAAAACCCCCAGTTCGACGAGGCCACTGAATAACGATTGTATCCGAAGCTCTGCTAGCGATTTGGTTTCTCTTATCCATACAGGGATTGATCACGAAAAATGAAGACAAGTGGGCAAAAAACCATTTCCGATTTTCTCTCTATTTTTTAACTCTTTCGTTTTCGGTTATCCTAATCGAATGGACATTACGGTGATGTTTTCTTTGCCGCCCGGTGCGACATTACGCGGCACATGCGCATGTACGCCGAATCGGGCGTTACCGCGCGGCGCTTTTAGCAGCGCCACCTTAACCGGCTGCTGCATTCGGACATCAACAAAATTGTGCAGCAACACGGAAAAAGACGTATTAAGGGAGAAGATCCAATCGAAACCTTCGCCTTACGATACAAAATCGTAGGGTTTTTTATTTTTTTAATAAGATTGTCAATTTGTCGCAAGGGTAAAGTTTTTTCCCAAAATAAAGATAACGAATCGTAAATCAAGGTATTTAACCTTAATGGAAATCATGATAAATTTGCGGCACGGGGTGGAAGAAACTAGGTGCCCTAAACGCTGTGGCATAAGGAGCCAAGAGAACATGCTGAGGAAATCCACTTCGCCGGCGGCGCATTGTCAACTGCAAAGTCCTAAAGGCGCCGTAATAGGGGACATTACCATAAATGAACGAGGAAGGCTGCAATATGCGGTGACGTTTCATGGCAGGACGGTGGTTGCCGCTTCCGATCTTGGCGTCACGATAGACGGACACGATCTTGGTCAAAGTGTTTCGTTCGGTGATGCGGTGCAGACTGATCTATTCGAAACCTACCCGACTCGCGGCGTTCACAGCGAAGCCGTCCATGAAGGGCGTGAGCTGCAGTTGTCCGTGATTCATTCGGTATCAGGCAGAGCGTATACGGTACAGGCACGCGCTTATGAGGATGGCTTTGCGCTTCGCTACATCATTCCGGGAGAGGGGCCGACTACCGTTCAAGGGGAAAGCACCTCCTGGAAGCTTCCCGCAGCGGCAACGGTATGGCTGTTCGAGCGGAACAACGAGTGGAAGCTGAAGAGTTATGCCGGAGAATGGATCGCCGTAACGATCGATGCTCTTCACACCGCTTCTTCGCAGGGGCCTATTCAAGGGACGCCTCTTGTTGTTGAATTGCCCGAAGCGTTCGGTTATGTCGTTATCTGCGAGGCAGCGCTTTATGCGTACAGCGGAATGCGGCTTGAGGCGATGGGAGGAGGCGTTGTGAAAGCCCAATTCACTGAGGGAACGAACGGCTTTCGGTTGGAGGGAGAAGTAACGACAACTTGGCGAGTGACCATGCTTGCGAAGGATCTGAACGGACTGGTCAACAGCGACCTGCTGACGAATTTGAACCCGCCGCACGATCCGACGCTGTTCGCGGACACGGGATATATTCGCCCCGGCCGCTCCGTGTGGCGCTGGTGGAGCAGGGGGACGGGTACCCTGCGGGAAGAGAAAGCGATGATCGACCATGCGGAGGCGCTTGGGTATGAGTTCAGCACGGTGGATGAAGGCTGGGAGCTGTGGGAGGACAAGTGGAGGGCGTTGAAGACGTTGACCGATTATGCCGGCGACAAACAAGTCGGTGTCTTCGTCTGGAAGCGCTCCACGGAACTGAATGATCCGCAGGAAGAGTACCGTGTTATGCGAGAATTCATGGATCAAGTAAAGGCAGCCGGTGTTGTTGGGCTCAAAATTGATTTTATCGATTGCGAGGATCTCGGTTCGATTGCTTTCGAGATCGCCGCGCTTCGGATGGCAGCGGAGCGGAAGCTGATGGTCAACTTCCACGGCATCTCGAAGCCTACCGGCGAATCCCGGACGTATCCGAATGAAATCAGCAGGGAGGGGATTCGAGGGCTTGAGCTGAACAGGATGAGCGAAGGGCCGATCACCGCAAGCCATAATGCGGCGTTACCGTTCACTCGCTTCCTGGCGGGACACGGAGACTACACTCCGATCGGCTTTTCCAATCGGGGCCCTACGACCTATACGCATCAGCTTGCTACCGGCATTTTATTTACATCGCCGCTGCAGGTAATTGCGGAGCACCCGGAGTACCTGCTGCACGAGCCTTCCTGCAATCCTGTGCTTGATATCATCCGTGCGATGCCAACCATTTGGCACGAGACAATTGTGCTGCCGGAGAGTCGGATCGGAGAATTGGCCGTGATGGCGAGAAGGCTGGACGATACGTGGTACCTGGCGGTGCTGAATGGCACCGACGAGGCGACCCTGCTGGCGTGGGATTCGCTGCCGTTTCTGAATCAGGAAGCGAGTTACTTGGCTGTATGCCTCTCGGATGCTGGCTCTGCGGCTTTCCTGCGGGAGGAGCGGGTGTTTCGCCCAGGGGAGTTCGGCTTACGAGCCAGTCTGCTGCCTTGCGGAGGATATGTCGCCGTATTTCGCCCGACCTAATCGTTCGTTATACCTCTATTAAAACCGGATTTGCGCGCTCATCTGCTTCAGAATTTCAATGAGTTCCTGACCTCGCAAGGGAAACCGACCATCAGTATGCTGGAGGATTGATGAGAAAAGGAGAGCTAGATTCGTACGTCCTGCTCCATAACTCGGACCCGAAGGGGGAGGAAACCATGCCGAATTTGATCTTATGTTTCCCAGGCGGGCGACACAAGGCGCTAACGATGAGCTACGACGACGGGCATACGGCGGACCGCCGGCTTGTCGACATGTTTAACCGCAAGGGGATCAAGGGGACGTTCCATCTGAACGCCGGGCTGCTCGGGAAAGGCGACCGGATTCCTGCGGAGGAAATCAAATCGCTGTATGAGGGGCATGAGGTGTCCGCCCATACGCTCACGCACCCGACCCTCGAGCGTTGCCCGAACGAGCATATCGTCTACGAGGTGATGGAGGACCGCAAGCGGCTGGAGAGCCTGGTAGACTATACGGTGAGAGGGATGTCGTATCCGAATGGCTCCTATAACAAGCGAATCAAAAGCCTTCTGCCGGGGCTCGGGATCGAGTATTCCCGAATCGTCGGCGGCACGGGCCGCTACGGGATGCCGCATGACTGGCACGAGTGGCAGGCGACCTGTCATCATAACCGCGATCTGCTTAAGCACGCGGAAGCATTTATTGAGCTCGACAAGCCTATGTTTATGCATTTATTGTATGTATGGGGACACAGCTACGAATTCGATAACGACGGCAATTGGGAAATGATCGAACAGTTCTGCGAGTACGCCGGCGGCCGTTCCGACATCTGGTATGCCACGAACATGGAGATCGTGGACTATATGAAGGCGTTTGAGCGGCTTCAGGTGTCTGCGGCGCTCGACTTTGTCTATAACCCGACCGCAGCGGGCATCTGGCTAAGTGTGGACGGGCGGAACGTCGAGGTGAAGAGCGGGGAACAAGTGAGTCTAATCGGTTTGAGGTAAACCACAAAAATGGTGCCAAGAAAATGGATATCAACATATTATTGTAACGGAAATGTCAGAGGTCAAGAACATATATCGTATCTGATCCGCGTCTAACGCGGATTTTTTGTTGTAACAAGGATGCGCTTGGCCACGATCTGAAGGCGACCGCGGACGTCGCGGGAATGACCAGGATGCGAGCTGGAGCTGCTTCGAGCTACAGGGTTAAGTTGGAACTTTTCTGGTGTAATGACGTCTAATACAGAAATTGTACCATGTAATATTATTTTGTTTGATTGAGGTTCGAGGTAATCTTGGAACTAATAGGAGGGGCATGACACATGCGAGAAGAACAGGAAATATTCGCGGGCGAAGGTTATAACAGGTCGTACGCAATTGCTGCGGGTTTGCCTATTTTGAATCTTAGGGGTAGCATACCGCGTGAAGATAACGGCCAACTACCGTTTCCGTGGGTGACAACGGGCATTATGATTGATAAAGAACAGATGTTGGACAACATTATGAAGCAAAAGACACTCGAGTATTTGTTTAATATGCAATTCAGTAAGGAGGAAATGACCGACCGCAATTTGGTTGTAGGCTGTTATGAATACAGGAATCCGAATGACAAGGAACAAATATTGCTATTTGCGCTGGTTTCGTTGAAGGAATTTCTCGCGAGATACGGCGATGAACGGGCATCGGAGATTCTGATGCGAGTTGGCTGCACATACGAGAAGATTATGGAGGAATGCGATGCAGCTATTGAAGAACACTTTGCAGTGTTGCGCCAGTCAGTTCATTTAAAGATTTTGAGGGACAAATATGATGTCGTTTATCATTGGAGTGAAGAGGAAGATGTAGAGACGTACATAACTAGATACACCAAATCGAATTTTACGAAGATTAGAGCTAAATCATTCGAAGAGTTGACCAAACTCTATGATGAGCAACGGAAGAAGGATGCAAAGAAGACGTTCGCGATTCTGGAACCGTTAGAAGCATTTATGCAATTTAGAAATATCTGATACCAGCTCTCCTGAATCTGATTTGGGTTGAAAAAAATAAGCCGCTGTTATTCTTTGATCAAAATACCGGTTTTATTAACGGATGGTGATGAAGATGAGAGAAATAAATATAGCCGAGGTTCTTGCTCGAAAACGAAAAGAAAAAGGCATGACCCAAGAGGAACTCTCCAATTTTATAGGAGTATCGAAAGCCTCGGTCTCAAAATGGGAAACAGGCCAAAGCTACCCGGATATTACGCTGCTGCCGCTCCTTGCAACATATCTTTTTCACAAAACCCGTATTTTATACATATGTCACTAAATCGCTATAAGTCCTTTATATGACTGAGTTCATATATACAGTGTCAACTTGTAAACCTCTGTTTTAATCAAGTAAAAAATAACTTCAAACAACCGCTTCCAGTTTCCATTTGGGTCTGCCGCTTTTTAAAACTGAATCCCCGATAAATCGTGCTGCCTCACGAATGGTCAGCTACGCTCAGTCGACCATTTGGTATAGGTGCTGGCAGTTGTCGATTTTCTATGCTCAAGACAAATCACGCATAATCCATATCTGTTTCTTTCTTTGTTTGACTCCGTATCACACCAACGGACATCGGCATCAATAATAATTACGAATAATGAATTATTACGTATTTTTTCCCTTCGTACACTGTTTCCGACTCTTTTCGTATAAAAGGAAATTGTATAAAATTAGATAATTCCACATTAAGGGTGATTATATGTATTTTGAAGATCCTGACTATTATGAAAGCCACCAAAAGGATAATATTCACTACTTTATCTTCCTATTCAAACTTGAAATCTACGAAAATTACATCTATAAACTTGAAGAACTAATTGAAAATGAAGTCTCAACTACAGAAAGAGATGTCGAGGAAAGAATCGCTTTAATACCGGAGAATAAAAAAGAAGCCATTCGAAGTGCACTATACGACATAGATCATTTCCATTTAAAGTACTCATATCCACCACTATTAAGAAAATCACTTTTTATTAGCATTTACTCGTATTTAGAGATCGAACTGAACAACATATGCAATGAAATAAAAGAGTCCAAGAACCTTTTACTATCTGTAAAAGATATTAAGGGGAACGGCATTGAACGCGCTGGAACTTACTTAACTAAAGTAGTCCAAATAGATACTCCTTTTCTAACTCCATTATGGAAGCAAGTTAAATCACTAAATGAAATCCGCAACTTCTTTGTACATGATAATGGTGATAAAGTGCACTCGTCACAACACAAGCAACTTATTGCTTCATTAAAATTATTCGTGCCACACATTAGGTTATATGAGCCAAATGACGGTGAATATGGTATTGAACTGGAGAAAGAGTTCTGTTTCATTGCAATTAAGACCATAAAAGATTTTCTAAAAACAGTAATTAATTCGGTTCTTGATGCTGGAATTCCCTTATTTAAAGCAGATGCGGATTCATGAGGTAACAATGCCGCCTCGAGAGGTCGCGTTGAGTGAATTCTCATCTATTCAAATCCAAAGTGACATTTCAAGCGAATTAGGGTAGTCCGTAAGCTAAATCAAATGCAGCTACTGAATCGGATGGAAACTTATAAGAAAACATGATGGAAACTTATAAGAAAACATGAGTCAGGATTTTATTTGCTCCATGCTTCGCAAAAAAGGAGCCCTTCTCAGGCTCCAATATGCCTCCTCTAGCGAACCAAACCAAGAAGGAATCGCACTCGGGTTCCTTCTTTTGTTCAGCTTCTGTCCATAGCCGAGTTTTAAATGTAAGTACTCTGTTCACTCTTTGACCACGATCCACAAACCACCGATCACTCTCTTGATCTCATTACCATTGTATTCCAGAAGCCTCACCTCCAACAGATGTAATCCACCGACTAAATTCTCCATCCCCCTGCTTTTCTGAACATGGAGTTGTGCTTTCATCACTTCCCTCTTGGGCAGGTAAATAGAGTAGAGACCAGGCTCATTTAGGCGTGGTTCTATACCGTTGATCGTTATGTTCACCTGGCCAAATAGATGGTCGGCGAGGCGGACAAAACGAGTACCCAAAGCCTGATTGATTGTGCCCTCCATCCCCGCTGCGTTGATGAACTGAACCTGCAGTAGCAACTCCCCGGAATTGTCGACTCCAGGATTGACGAGATCAAAATCGAACTTAAAGCCGGCTTCGCCATGTAGCTCGACGATGTGGATATTACGCTGGGCAAGGTGGCGATCTTGGGGCACGTCGAAACAATCTGGATCCTGATAGGTGTCCGGAGGGACAACGAGACTGACACGTGCGGTCAAGCAGTAATGCCCAGATACACTCGGAATCCACGGCACGCGGACTGAATTGGTGCTATAGCCTTCGACAGTCACGTAAGTACCACCAATCTTCTGTGCCGTTGTGGCGATGAAGCCCGTCGTTGATCCGCCATAAAATACTTCGACATATGCATCGTTGGCGGTAATCCCACCGTCATTCGTAACGATCACTTCGATTTGATTTTTCTGGCCGGCCACTGCGGTAGCTCCTCTGGACCCGTCAGGTTGAATCACAATGATGTCTGGACTGACGACGCATATCATGTCGGCCGGACGAGGTTCGGCCCCGTTATCGTCCGGGTGGGTGCGAATGTAGAGATACGTTCGCCCTTCAAAATCGGAGTCGTTCGGACGGCATTCACATTCATGCAGATTCATCTTCATGGCCATCACCTCAATCCATATATGTCACGTCAAGAGGATTTGCATTACCTAGATGTCCGGAAGCGTCGGATCGCCATGTTTTCCATCCATAGCCGCGATCACCGTCCAAGTTGAAGTTGGGGAGATTGTCCATTCGTGAGACAATCAGATCAGCCGAACATTTAATCGCATTTCCAAGTTGCCCCGATTCCCAAGTCATTTGGTCGATAGCATGGGTAGATTGTATGTGTTCTCCATAAGGTGTCATGCAATCATACAACCGACCCACCTCGTCGTTCAACGAACCGCTTGCCTTGTATACGAAGTACTCTGGAAACGCGCCATAGAAAGGCATTGGCGCCGGTTCCGCGTAAGGCTGCTCCGGGAACGTCTCAGGATACACGAGATGATGTTCAGGTGTCCAAAATGCATGGTTTTCTTGCCTGAGCGGATATTTAGAGAAATTTGCAACTCCGCCTCCGGTCAAATGAACGTAAGAAGTGTTCACAAAACTGAGGCCCCAAGGATGTTTATTTAGATCGGTACTCTCAGGGAAAATGTAACCGGCCAGGACAAGAGCAAACCGACTGTTATCATAGAACTCGTAAATGACCCTATGAATTTGATTCAGCAAAAACTTCAGCATTTGAACGCCTTCCCAGTAGCCAAGCGTCACGATGTCCACCATGTGACGAATCGTCCAATCCACGATATATTTAACGACCTCAGCTAAGTATTCCAGGAATTTTTTCAGCTTTTCCAAAAGGTGCTTGATACTGAAGCGTCCTCTTCCACTTCCACTGCCACTACCTGGCATGTCTCCTGGAAATTTAGGCAGGCCACCATAGAAATCTTTTATCAAATCTTTGGTCCGGTCTCCGGGCCGATCTACTCGTTTTGGCTTGACGGCAGTACCGGCAGAGGTCACTTTCTTAAACCAAAGGAACCACATGCGATACGTGGAATCGAGGTCTTCAAACGAAAGTGTTCGAGGATGCGGTGTGTCCTTAAATGTGGTGTTCAGTGCTGTTAAGAACATATCGCCAAGTTTCTTGGGCAGCTTATCATCTTCAAATTGACAAAGCTTATACAAGTAACTCCCTGAGATGGAATCGAGTGAGTACCGCTCTTCTCCTGAAGACAAATTACATTCTCTAAAGGGTTTTCCATCTTGATTGGCAGTATAGTTGCACATATAGGCATCGATCCAATTCTCCACCAGCTTGTGCCGATGCCAATGCGTACGGTATGGCCCCCCGACAATGGCATTAACGTAAGGGTGCCCAACAACATCAGTCCCAATATGACTCGCATAACCAAGGCAATACCGCATTAGATCTTGATCGTCCTTAGCCAATTTCCACATGTTTGAGCAGAATGTTCCGGTTCGCCTGTAGTGTAGCGTGTCGAACCAGTACCACTCGTTCTCTGGCTCCCCAAGCTGGACTTTAGGGTATACGGCGTAAAAGAAATCCACCTTATCCGTAATAATAGATACCAATTTCAGTTTAGCCGCAGAAATCGTCGTATTCACTGTGTCTTGCAGCTGCTGGAATAGTCCATGAAACAGCTTCTCATCGACCCATCCGGCGGCTTCGTCAACTTTTTTCTCTACAGGCTCGATATATTTTTCATAAAATTCGATGAAAGGCTCGAGCATGTCGTAAATATCTTTAAAGAGGTTGACCAATTTGGCGAGATCGGTCCCATATTCCTTCATCGAGAAGAATAAAAAATCGGGTCCAATGCTGCCAAATCCTGTGTAGGGACTGCAGGGACTATCTTGGAGCAGTTTCGACAAATCCGGCCGGCGCATTTCTTGAAGGTATCTCCATAACTCCTTTTGAACGATCAAATGCACAATAGGGCCCGGCATTTGTTCATCTCCTTCATCTTGATTTCGAATCAGGAGTAGAATTCGCAAGTCGTTTAAATCTATACCCATTAGTTACATCAATCCAAAAATTGTTTGGTTTTAGAATAATCTGGCTTTGTCTTGTCGCTGTCTCGGCTCACCCAAACCGGGCGGGCATCAGTCGCCATCGTCCCCTTCGATCAGGTAATCCAGCAAAATTCGAAATACTGGTAATAGAAAATGAAAAAAATCTGTATAACTCTTAAGTACGATGACCTCGAAGCTATTCGGCGTCAGGTTTATTTTCTAGAAGCTTTCCATTTCCCAAGGATCTACTGCGCGATTTTCCTTTGGCAACCGCATCAATGCCCCGTCTTCCCATTCCTTTAATAATTGAGCCTGAGTGTGCCTTGTCGCCTCCCACTCGATATATCCTTTATACTTCAACGCCTTAAGAGATCGAAACAGGTCGGCCTCACGTCGGCCCGTCTTCCGCCAGAGAATCCACATAGACGGAAATTGCTTGTGCTTGTATACGTATGCGGATAGAATGCGAAGCAGCTTACGTTCGAGATCAGGCAGCACGACAAGGCCTCCTATTTGCTGTTGAGCGGAACTTCTTCGATCAGGGATGCACCTGTATTTTTGACCGAGCCGACGCTTTTCGATACTGGATATCTCCGCATCTTGTCCGCGTCATAAGGCACGAGCAGCTCCTGTAGCTTCTCGGTATCGCCTTCTTTTGAATCGAGCCAGGTTTCAACAGCATCCGGCGGCAGAATAACCGGCATCCGGTCGTTTTTATTAAAAATCAATATTCTTTTAAAGATACTTTATTTTAAGCAAATATATAAGTTGTGCAACATTTTATTGTTGGGGAAGAGATGGGAAATGCTGCTGGGTCGATAAGTGAAGTGGCAAAGTCCATAAGCGTAGGGCGTAACACATTATACACACAGGGAAACGTTAGCTGAACGTTCTAGGAACAGTTTACCAGTATGGCAGCTAATGGCAGCTAATCCTTCTGTCGTTAAGCTATTGGGCAGTTTGGCGCGATAATACGTGCGATTAAGTGGCTTGCCGATCGAAAGTTTAATCTTTAAGAAACAGAGGGTTAGGGGCAGAACTATCTCAAGAATGGCTATTCACAAACAGGGCAAAGAATGTAGACTCTATGCCCTGTTTGTGAATAGCCGAGAAGAATGAGACGTTTAAGGCCCTGCATAACTCAGATCCCAAATAATGCTTCCGGCCGGTGCCTGCGCTCGGTTTGGCCATTGATCTGTTCAGATCTGCAATCGGTCGTTGCCGACGGCCCAGCGATGTTGGAGTTTGGCGCAATCGGCGTTGCCTGAATAATTTGTTCCCATTTAGGGAAGCGTACAAATGAGAAAGAGGGTGAGGGGGATAAATTATTGAAGCTGATTATGTTATTGATGAACAGATAAATAAAACACCCCATATAGTAGATGTTCGATCCAATTTCCCCATTATTGAAAACTGGATAATAATACCTAAAAAAGGTGAGCTCAGATTAGAAGTCGAGACAGAAAATGTTAAAGAAATTCGGTTGTACTATGTTCCTGGTGGCTCAGGGACTTGGAAATTCAGAAGCCTCGTCTTTCAAAAAAACATAAATTCGCAAGTGAATTTAATTAATTGGCACTTTGATTATAATAATATCCATGGCCATCTTGTGATTGAAGCTATTGGGGAAAAAGGACTTACTGTAGAAGATACGATTAATATTTCTCAAAATGCTTTCTAACGCAAAAGAGGACGACATGCAGAATGCATGTCGTCCTCTTTTCTTCATAAAATATTAATATCCAAAGTATCCCACTTCTCCATTACTTCCGCCTAAACGTGTTGAACCATTATAATAATATTCCAAAATCCAATCCCATGTTTTGTTATTATCAGCCCAATATTTAGATCAATTTTGTTTTACATATCCACCTGCCATCGCAGAGCTATCATAAGTGCCTGCCCTATACTCCGTTAAAAATAAAGAGTTATCAAGGAAATTCTCTAATCCCAAACCACCTACAACGTTGATTGCAGCGGACTGACGAGTTTATCATCGAGACCTTGCGCGGCGCATATATTCGGAGCGGCTTCGACGGCAAGCAACCACTCAGCAGCGTTGACTTTTCAGAAGTGGTCAGATCCGCTTCGGTCTACGTAAGCATGAGGATGTTCTCCATTTCTTCTTCAGCCTGGCCGTGAACTTTTATGCCGCGATCCTTGAATTCCTTCCTGAATCGAGCGGCTATGTATGCCCTTTTCGTGTAGGTACTCAAAAATTGCTGCAGAAGTCCCTGACCGTAAATATAACAAAAGGTAAGAAGTCAAAATTAAAATGAATTACTTGTCTCTCTTTTTATTTTGACTTAATTTCTTAACCAAAAATTTCAGTCAGGTGATAATTAGCGATATATGGTGTTCCTTTCTTCGTCCTTCTTCCTGTCTCGGCTACCAAAAATAAATTGTTCTTGGCTCTTGATGATAATACATAAAGTAGTTTCTTTGAGACTTCATTTTCATCAATTTCTCGCGAGTAAATGTTATTCCAATGAGGTAAAAAACCCCATAAGAGACAAACCCCTATAACTGTATCATATTCAAGGCCCTTACATTTGTGCGAAGTAATAAAAGTTACGCCTCCGGTTTTAGCAAAACCATTTTTATAAACGGAAATAGAATTTCCTAATCCATTTTTACTTTGTTTTTTGAGACACTTTTTTTCAAAGTCGGCTAATTCTACAATCAATTCTGGATAAACACTAAAATTAATGCTTATCTGATTAAAGAAATATGTAAATGCATCTTTTAAGTACTCTATCCCTAACACAGCAGTAGAAGTATAGGAATTGGAGATTTTCAAAATTCTTTGCAAGCTAAGATTTATATTAGAGATATGTGGTATTCTATCGATCAGTAATTCTAAAAAATTGTTAGCCCACTTCATACGTTGTACTACTCTATTTGGTGATGGAGTGGATAAAAATAGCTTTGAAAGATGGTAAAAAATATTGTTATCATCTCTACAAAGTGGAGATAACCCAGCGGCATCCAATGGAAGTTCTGGAGCCAATCGTTTAATTGATCTAGCTAAACTTATTAATGGCTGCCATTGAGGAGCGATTATCGCCATTTCATCATATGGTATGTGGTAGTCATTATGTAAATCATTTATCAAATCATTAATATATTGAGCTAAATTGTCAAGACTCACATCTCGATTAAAATAAACTAGTGAAGCTTTATCTTTGTTAGCTCCCTTAGCCTCAATTGGTTCCCCATATATTTGAAAATTTCGATAAACATCTATGATTTGTTGAGTAGATCTATAGTTACCATTCAAACTCTTCTCCTCAACAGGATAGTTGCCAATGCATTCTTCTATTTCAAGTCGTGTCTTCGAGATTCCGCCAAGTGTTTGATAGATCCCTTGGTTTGGGTCTCCAACAATCAATAATTTCGATTGGTTCCCACTTGCCTTTATAATTTCCCCTATTATTAAATATTGTAATTCCTGAGTATCTTGATATTCATCAATAAGTATCCATTTAAAAATTGTCGATAAGTTTTTTGCTATCGAGAAGTTACCTCTTAGAATTCTATAAGAATAATAAAGAACTAAATCAAAGTCTACGAGTCGTTCCCTTTTAATTTTGCGATCATATTCTATAAGTAACATATCATTTTTTTCGTTTAAACTGATAAAGTCACCATTAGAGTCTCGCCGAGTACTAAACTCAATATTTATTAGACCCAAACTATTCATTATATTATCTGTGATTTCTTCTACATCTTCCTCATCAATAAAGGTATATCCATACTTTAATTCTTCTATCAGATGTGAAAAAGGCTTTATTATCCAATTTGTACAAAAGGAATGAATGGTTCCTCCCCAATAAAATTTATCGTCAATACTGTTAGATTCCAATCTGAGTGCAATTTCATCAGCGGCTAAGTTCGTGTAAGTAATTGCAGCAATTTTTTCATTTTTCTGGAGTCTTGTACTTTCATAAATTAACTTTGCTACTAATGTTCTCGTCTTTCCACTACCTGGACAAGCAATAACAAGTAAGTGATCATTGTATTCGACCACTTCCTTTTGCTCTGTATTTAATGAATTAAGGAGATTCAATATATCTCCTCCTCATAGTAATAAACTTGGTTACAATACTAGCACTATTCAATCTACAAAAGGTATCAATAATTTCAACCTCAGATGGACTTTCACCGTAAATGAATTTAACAGACTCTAGAAATACTAAGTACTCACTGCCGAAGCGGTGTTGAATAATTGAGATTAAGTGCCCTTCATTCAATGAAGATACAAATGCCAATGCTTCAAGTAAATAATCAGGAATTACTACATCATTATCTATACTGGAGGCAATCGCTAAGGCCAGCCAACCTTTTCCCTCTTTGTTTGCTAAACGTAATATTTCTTTTCCAAAAATACTAGGCTCAGTGCTTCTGATTTTTTCAATAGAGGCATTTTGATCACTCTCGCGTGAATAAATATCACGTCTAATGACATTCTCAATATAATTTTTATTTCCTACTTTAATTAGCTCAACTTCAAAAGTATTTGTAGCATAAAAAGCTGCGATATAATCATTACTATTACAGAATTCATCTAGCTTTTGTTTACGTAGTTCCCCTGCCTCTTGTGAATTCCTACACTTCTTTTGAAATTCTATATCACCGTAACTATCATCCTCTAATGGAACAATTGAAAGATCATTATCCGTAACAATGGCACACTTTCTTCTGATTCGTTCTGAAGAAAATAATTTTGCTATATTTGTGAATTGCGTACTACCGGCGTTAATTAGACTAACTCCTATCTCATCTAATGATACACCAAATGCTTTCTTCACCATCTCTGGAATCAGGATTAACTCAGCATCTCCCTCAACAAGAATCACCGACTTTGCGAACAATAGTGTGGATCTTGTGGCATCTAAGTAGCGTTCAATCCTTGTTACTTCGTTATCCTCCAGTCCCCTACTTGGTTGTGAAACTTCACAGCATTTATCTTCTATATAAACTATATTTACAGAATTAAGAGAACATGATGAAGAAATATGACTAGAATGTGTGGTTAGAATAATCTGAGTGTTTTCATGGTAATGATATTTCTGGAACAAAGTTTTTTGAATATGGTTATGCAAATGTGCTTCAGGTTCTTCAATCAATAAGAAATGTGCTGCTTTATTTTGGTCATGATCAAGCCTATTGTACTCTTCAAGTTTGAGTGCAAGATAGAGCAAATTAGCCCCACCAAGACTCATCTCGTTTAGATCACCTATATAATCTTCTCCTATCAATTCCCCTGCTTTAATATGCAATGCTTTTAAAGTATGTTTGAAATCATCAGACAAGTTAGAATTAATCTCTATTCTGGGAGCATAGGTATGGCCTACAGTTTTATGTAATGACTCGGATACTCCAAGTGCCAATTCTCTGATTTCAGGTAGGTTTGTTATATGCCAATTTAGGTCCCTAATCGTATTACTTACAGTTTCTGTACTAGTGTCATTGATATTGAGATTACTCAATAACCTTAATAACGGTGAAGTTCTAGGATTTTTCAAGTCGCCTATAACATCTCTAAGCGCTTTCGCATAGGTACAAGCAAAATCATTTTTGAAAATGTACTGGTTAGCCGGTGTTCCAAGCAAACTGCGATCTTCATTGTCTGGGTCAGGAAAATTGAAGTTTGTGAAATCCCCGACTAATGCAGAATAGACTTCGTCATTACTGAAGTCAGCTGAACCCCTGCCGTATAAAACAGACTCATAATTATTAATCTTTAGAGTAGAAAGATAATCATTAAATAGAGCATCATTTGAAAAGTCCTGACTCATTTCAAATAATCTCTTGCGGACTTCATATTTAGGTCTGAAGTATAAATTTAAAGAGCCTTTATTGTCACTTGTATGAGAGCCTTGAAAAATCAGAGCTTGAGATGAATCGTCATTTGAGAGATTATCAAAGTGCAGGCTAATTACAATCCAATGTCCTCGCCAGTTTGTTAGTGATCGGTTAAAATCAGTGTCTAACAGATTCGTTGAGGATCTTGGTAAGTTTTCATCTATAATAAGTCTTAATGCAAACAAGGCATTTGTTTTACCAGAACCATTTGCCCCAATAATCGTGTTTACTCCTTCTCGAAATACAAAGCAGGCTTTATTGAAATTTCGAAAGTTCCTTATTTTCAGACTTGATATATGCATAACTAATCCTCCAAATTGTTGCTACAAAATACTGTTATAATAGGAAATTCTACCACAGTTCTAAATTGCTAAAAAGTACTAATATGACGAATTAGGACAGCGTTTTTCGCTGTCCTAATAAATGTAAATAATTTTCGTATGTTCCTGAAAAATTACAGTGGCTTTACTACGCCAATAGGTGCACCTATAGAAAAATGAAAACACTTACGTTTCTACTTATAAAAGATTCTGATTAGTTTTTCATTGCCCAAGGATTGTATCATGAAACAGAGCGAACTGTTCGTCTCTCTTTAGTAGTTTTTCAATATCTAAATTAATCGCTGCCTGTCGTGACTTATCGAGGCGATACTTCGAGCCCCATTTCTTAAGTTGATTAACATCAAGTTCAAGCCAGTCTTCAATAGAAGGATTAGGAATCGCAGAAATCCATTCGTTAAATTCGAGGCCTTTCACCAACATCTCTTGTGTTCTAATGGGGTCCCCGTCACCATCTGTAACAATTAACACCTTAGATTCAGAAAAAAAGGTGTTCCATAATGCATTTGCTACACGTGGTATTGTGATCTTTCCCATTGCAACAGTAATTTTAATTGATCTATTTGAGCCGGCACTACCAAGGATCCTCTCAGACAGTATGGCAATTACCTCGCGATCAGTATCACCTTCGCATACAATTAACAAATCTGCAGTAGTTGCATCGACAGCCCGCGTTGCTAATACCCCACCTGTAACTGGATCATAATGAAGATGGTCGATCTCTACGAGTTGTTTCTTTTCGGCGGTTACGATTTCGCCTTCAGAAGGGAAATAAATTGCACCTTCTTCAGCTGCCTTACGGAGCTTGAGTTTTAGAACATTTGTGAATCCAATGTTACGAGTGATAGCAGCATCCAAGTCTCGTTTGTCGAGTAAAATTATATTAAGCGTCTTGCCTAATACGAGAGCATCAACAGCATCCTCTGCATATCCCGACATTGAAATAAAGATTCCAATTGTACCTGCCAACTTACCTTCGATCTTGCCCTTGAACTGATAAAGAGTTGATGCTGGCAGCGGTTCTGCATGCCATTTGGCTTCCAAAAGATATATACGTCCATCGAGATAGATAGATCCGTCAATCTGCTCACCTGATGGTCTGTAACCTGTGCGCGGTTCGAGTTGTTCGAGGTTGAACAGCTTATTTAGCATACGCTCGAAATCAAATCCCCGCCGCCTCTTCTCGGCCCCATTCGAGTTAGGATCGAGGTTAATGAGTTTTTCGTATACTTCTTTTATGTAATCCATACCTGTATCCATATTCAACACCCCAATAAACTAACATATTCGATCGCAATATTTCTCTATTTTAACATGGTTTATTTTACTAATCCCAAATTTGAAAGCTCAGTACACTGAGAATTAAAACTCGTTGTATAGCCAAAACGACGAAAAGCCTCGCGTCGGCGAAGCTGCTGCTCAGCGAACCACATGTAGTAAGTGACCATATATATCTGGGTGATTAATCGTTGGTGAAGCCAGGCGGACCGCGGTAGCTCGCTATTCTGTGCTTCTATCTTGAACGTATTAGAGTACCTGTATATCGCATTACGGGTATGTTTAAGTCCCCCCGTCCTCATACATCATACATTGTCAATATATAATAGAGTACCTGAAATATATAAGATATTCGACATAATAAGACAATATACTTTACATTGTATTTTATACAGATGTTGAAATTATCGTTAACAACACTACAAATTATCCTGCCATTTCGCTTGTGCCGGCCGGATCAATTTTTGCAACCATACGTGTTTCCACACAACCCAAAATTCGAAGTTTGATTTCGAAGTATATCTTTTTCAAGCTCGCCCAATCTATTAGAGGTTAATGGCTTTGAGGATTTTATGGATTTGATAATCCCATTTTGAACTATGTATAGTGGCAATAGGAAATCAGAAGATCTTATGGATAGATGGCTTTGAAACACCGCAACTACATTCCATTCCGGTAGAATACAAATATATTGCCCAAACATTCCCTTTGCCGAATAACCCCCGAAAGTATTCATCCACCATTGGAAACCGTATCCGTTCGTTTTTTGACCTACTTTGGTATCAATCTGTTTCGTTGTTGACTGTTCGACCCAATCAAACGGAACGATTTGTTGGCCATTCCATATCCCTCTATTCAAATATAGAAAACCAAACTTGGCCATATCTCTCGAGGTTAACTGCAGATTGCCGGGAACCCCGTCTCGTAATACATCCCACGTATAATTGTGAATCCCTAGTGGTTGAAACAATTTTTTCTCTGCATATTCGATTGTGTTCATGCCTGTCGCTCTCGTGATGATTTCGGAAAGCAATAACGATTCTCCTGTATTATAATTAAAAACTTCACCTGGTTTTGTGATGATTGGTTTGTCCAGCAAGTATTTCACGGGATCATAACTACGAAACATTTCTCCTGCCGGATCAGCAGCGGTAGCCGGATTATTCCACTCATTCCACTCAAACCCCGCTGACATTCGAAGCAAATCCCTGATCGAAATCGCTTCTTTCACAGGGTCAGTCGGCTCACGACGGTACTCCGGAAAGAAATCCATAGCCTTTGCCTCTACTCCGGAGATGTAGCCCTCCTTAATTGCAATACCAACGAGAGCTGAAATAACACTTTTCGTTGCGGAATAAAGGTCATAATAATCGTTTTTCGTTTTGTATGGGGCGTAAAGCTCTGTGATGAGATAACCGTTCCTCACAATCAAAATACTGTCAAATCGACTAAAGGGGTCCGTTTTAAATTCTATTAAACGACTGATAAAGGGATACAATATGTTTGAATCGATCCCTTGTTCTTCCGGACTAGAAGTAAGCCATTCTTCCCCAGGCCAATAGGTTGACCGAGGAATATCAGATAGAGGTTCATTGCCCTTATCAACGCTGGATCTTGACGAGGAACATCCACAAATTGTCATAACACTAGCTAGCAGGCAAAGTGCAATTTTTCTTTTCGTTCGCAAATTACCTTCCTCCATTTTAATGTTCCGTCTTTTCCAATAAGGAAATTGCACCCATAGCCATCGAACCGTTCGCAAATGATCGCCCGCATTTCGGAAACGTTTGCAAAAGTCAAAACATCGTTTAGGGAACGTTTGCAACAATGTGCTGCAAATTGAGTAAACCAAGTTAAGGGTATCCTTGTGCTTTTGGTGGACCCACTTGGGTAAAACGCCTTCCCCGGGTCACTCCGTTCCGCCTCTTCCCCCTTACTGAAAGATCTTGTTTCTTTCAAGTTTATCATCGGTGGATTTCTAACCGCGATGGTACAATTTTACTTTTTACTGAGTTTATTTTATTCAGTTATTTGAGCGAGGGTCTCTGTTGTACGGGTAAAAGAAGAAATAAAATATCTGAAGCGCGAAAACAACAAACAAAAAAAATCCGCTTTCGCGGACAATAATTTCAGCCGAGTAATGATGAGTATTTAAGCGATGCCGAATCTTGAGCGAAAGCCATACGCCCTATTATCGACATCAAACCAATCCAAAAAAGGGGCATCTCAAATGGAGTTGCGGACCGCATAGACGGCCGCCTGCGTTCGGTCGCGGAGCTCCAGCTTCGCGATCAGATTTGAGACGTGATTTTTCGCCGTGCCTTCCGTAATCGACAGTGCCTCGGCAATTTCCTTGTTGTTGAGGCCTTGCCCCAGCAAGGCGAGAACCTCTTTTTCCCGGTCTGTCAGCGTCGCCAATGCGTCGGGTCTGTCCAGAGGCAAGCGTTGCGCCCTATCCGGATCGCGGTCTGCCATCTTTTTCATTTCGCGCAGCAGCATCGCCGTGATGTCCGGTTGCAGGACCGTGCCGCCGTTGTACACCGTATGAATCGCGCTGACGATCGCCTCCGACGGCAGATCCTTCAGCAAGTACCCTTGAACGCCATGTTCCAGCACTTGCAAAATCAATTCCGCGTCGTCGAACGTGGTCAAGATCAGCACCTTCGTGTCCGGCACATTATGCAATATCAATTCGGTCCCGGCCACGCCGTCCATTCCGGGCATCCGAATGTCCATCAGCACCACGTCGGGTCGAAGCTCAACGACCTGGTTGTAGGCGTCTCTACCGTCCACGGCCGTTCCGACCACCTCCATGCCTTCTTCCAGGCCGATGATGGTCGCGAGCCCTTCGCGCATGAGACGCTGATCGTCAACGATGAGAATTTTCAATGGTATCCGCTCCATATCCTCCAGCGGAATAAGGGAAGCGGACGTCGACCGCGAAGCCTATTCCCGGCTCCGTCCCTACCTGCACTTCCCCGTTCCACTCTCGTACTCGTTCTTGCATATTGATTAATCCGAAGCCCGGTTTAAGTTCCGCGGGCGCTTCGCCGTCGTTGCGGATGCAAAGCGAAAATCCGCTGTCGGCATAGGAGAGAACGATCTCTGCCTTCCGGGCATGACCATGTTTTTGGGCGTTTGTGAGGGACTCCTGCACGATGCGGTACGCGGTTAACTGCAGGTCCCCCGGCAGCGCAACAGGCCCCCCCTTCACTTCCAGCGTCGTTTGCACCTCAGCCCACTTGGTGAATTCTTGCGCAAGTTCCGCCAGACGGTCCTGCAGTGAAGTGGAATGGACCGGTTCATCGCGAATCGCCCGGACCGAAAGCCGAATTTCCTGCAGTGACGCTCGAATCAAGCTCTCGCATTCCGCGTAGGTTTGCTCGCTGCGCTGCGGATCGATCCGGCTCAACTTGCGGGCCACCTGCATTTGGACGAGCAGCGCCGTCAGCTTATGGCCTACCGTATCGTGAATCTCCCGCGCAATACGGATCCGTTCCTTGGCGGCTCCCCACTCTTCCGTCTGGAGCGCGTACGTCTGCAATTGCGCATGCGATTGCATCAGCTCCCCGTAAAGCTTCAGCGTGTCCGTGCGCGCGCTCCGATAAAAATGGATCAACACGCTCACGATGCCTGCGAACACGATGAACGACCCGGTCGTAAAATAGCTGACTTCGTCTAATTCCCGGTAGACATACCAATCCAAGCTTCCCATCGTCAAGAGGTATACGCCCAGCAGCAGAAGGCACGTCCAGATGATCCCGCGGATGCTCTGCGCGAACATCAAGATGGCGAGCGCCGTAATGCCGACGAAGAGATGATTCGGGAAGTTTCCCGCGATATGGATGTATCCGTAGGTGGCGGATAGCAAGAAATCTAGGATGAGCAAGTGGAACAAACCGCTTCGTCGCTTGCTCCGGTTCATATAGACGTAATTGGCGAACAAAAAGGCCGCGATGGAGATAAAAATGAAGCTGAGTCTCCAAAAAAGCGCGATCGAATAATCAAAATAAATGAGGCCGGTCAGGACTAAATTAAGCAAGAGCTTCAGTCCGAAAACTAGCTTCCATGTCCGGGGAGAACTCCATTTGTCTCCGGCGGCTGCCTGCTTATCGGCCGTCCTTGCATTCATACGCTCGCATTCCGCTCCCCTCTGGGCGATGATCCTCTTAAACTTACCACGAGGGTTTCAACAAAATCAAACAAACTACGGAACGGTTTGCATAAGCGATACCGGTCGCAAAACAAAAGTAATCTCAGCGTAAACATCTTCGCCTTAAGAAGCTTGAAGTGCTTTTTGAAATAGTTTGGTAAATTCCCCGTATCCGCTTTGCGACAAATCGTCCTTCGGAATAAAGCGCAGCGACGCGGAGTTCGTACAATAGCGAAGTCCCGTCGGCTCGGGACCATCTTCGTATACGTGGCCGAGGAAGGAGTCCGCGTAGCGGCTTCTCACTTGTGTCTCGTCCGAGAAGAAACCACCGACTTCCCGGTAGACTACGCTGTTCGGTTCCAAGGGACGGGTAAAGCTCGCCCAGCCCGTACCGGCGTCGAACTGGTCTTTCGAGCTAAACAACGGCTCGCCCGACACGATGTCCACGTAGATGCCTTCTTCGGTGTTGTTCCAATACGCGTTCCGGAACGGCGGCTCGTCTTGATCATGCTGCGTGACTTCGACCTGCAGCTTCGTGAGCGACTTCAGCCTTTCCGCTATGTCGATCTGGGAATACGGACTTTCCAGCGCCTTCAACTCCTGATCCTCGCCCCAGACTTCGTCCAGAAACGCCTCCCGGCCGGACGCGACGTCATTGAATTTGTAATCGGCCGGATGGGTCCTGTAGAAGTCCTGATGGACGTCCTCAGCTTCATAGAACGCGGAGACCGGTAAAATGTTCGTCACGACCGGCTTTTCGAATTTGCCTTGCGCGGCGAGCGCCGCTTTCGACGCTTCTGCCGCCGTCTGTTGTTCCTTACCGTCGTAGAAGATGACCGAACGATATTCCGTGCCGCGGTCGGCGAATTGCCCTTTCGCGTCGGTCGGATCCGTGTTGCGCCAGAAGACTTGGAGCAGCTGGTCGTACGAGATGCGGCGCGGGTCGTAACGGATCTGCACCGCTTCGAGATGGCCCGTCTTTCCGGTAGACACTTTCTCATAAGTCGGATCCGTCGTGTGTCCGCCCGTATAGCCGGTGACGACGCTCACGACGCCGTCAAGCTTCTCGAACGGCGCTTCCACGCTCCAGAAGCAGCCTCCGGCGAAAACGGCGGTCTTGGTATTCCCGCCTGCCGTCACCTTTTCCGTGAATCGACTACTCAAGCCTTTCACCTCGTTACTCATGCCTTTCGCCTCCGTCGTATCGTATTTGTGATAGGAACCATAAGCGGCGAACACCACCAAAGCCATCAACCCAACGGGAAGCACGATTTGTTTCAAATTCACAAGCGTTCACCTCCGCGGAATCCATTGCATTCACATGCGCGTTCAATAATTCAAGAAGCAGTTGAGTTCAAAGAAAGATCCAATCACCAGCGCCAGCAGGAGCGACACCGCCACGATCCGCAAACCCAGTCCGACTTTTTTCTCCGCCATTAAGTCCACTCTCCCCTCGCTTCTTTCATTGGAGATTCGCTGCAGCGCTCTCTCCGTTCTTGCCCTCTGATCTTACCAAGGATAGCGGACGGCCAAATCTGTTGAACGTCATGAATGGGGCGCAAAAAAAGCATCGCTTTGGGCAGCTTCGCATGACGAATCTCGTTCACAATGCCAAAAGTCATGCTCGTTTCGCTCCAAAGGAATGACGGACCGCATAGACGACCGCCTGTTTGATTCATTTCTCCTGCTTAAAAATAGAAAAGCCACAAGATCGATACCTTCTTGTGGCTTAGACAAAGACAGCAAATCGCTAGGTTTATCCTATTATTTCAAGGTCAACGTTCGGAATAAATCGGCTCGAGCTTTCCTTAACCAACAACGTTTGTTACGACTTCGATATTGCCGCGGGTTGCTTTAGCATAAGGGCACACCTGATGGGCTTCTTCTACGATTTGCTTAGCCGCGTTGATTTCTACACCCTTTATTGTGATATCCATATTCAGTGCTAGTACGAATCCGTCGCTGGCATCCTTGCCGAGCGTAACATTAGAAGTTATCGTTATACCTTCCGACTTTATTTTCTTTTGTCGAAGAACAGTACCGATCGCACCTTCAAAGCATGCCGCAAATCCTGCAGCGAACAATTGCTCCGGGTTTGTTCCAGCTCCGTTACCACCTAATTCCTTGGGATATCTCAAGTCCAAATTTAAATTGCCATCGTTGGAAATAGCCTTGCCTTCCCTTCCGCCTTGAACGTTTACAGTAGCCGAGTACAATTGCTTTACCATTTTGATCATGTCCACATCTCTCCTTTGGATTGGAACTAAGCCGTTACGGACGGACGAAATTAATGATTTCTTCGTTGTACTTGTCTTTTTCATCATGGAAGAGGCCATGACCGCTATTTTCAAAAGGCACCAACGTGGAATTTTTGATTCCCTTATGCAATTTTTCCGCAACTGCAAATGGAACGGTTGTATCTTTAACGCCGTGCAAAATAAGCGTCGGTACTTTGATTTGATCCAATTTTCCGCTTAAATCCGTGGCAGCCACCGATTTAATGCTTTCGATGGTTGTGTGGGAATCCGCTTCGAGCGCCAGCTGGCCGAGCCACGTCAAATATTCCTGAGAAGTCTTGCTTACGAAAGTGCCTTCACCGACTGCAAGTGTTTGAGGGCGGTCCTGTAGCAGACCGGCTACGAGGCCATCGATCGCTTCCTGCGGAAGTCCCCATTTAGGCGTAGGGGCGGCGGTGAGTATTAATTTGGACACCCTGTTATCTTGATATTTGGTCGCATATTCGGTTGCGACGGTTGATCCCATGGAGAAGCCCACCAGCGTGGCGTCTTTCAAATTGAGTTTCTCGATGACAGCGCGAACATCGTCCGCATAGGTCTCCATATTATTGCCGTTGTAAGTATGGTCGGATTTGCCGAATCCCCTAAGATCGATTCCGATGAACCGGATTCCCTTGGCAGGCAGCGTGTTCTGTTGATATTCGAACATTTCATGGTTAAACGGCCAGCCATGAAGAAAGACGACCGGCTTGCCTTTGCCTACATCCTCGACGTACAACTTCACGTTTTTATTAACGGTGACATAATGACTATTTCCAACGTCGATGACTTGATTGGCATTAATAGAGGTAGTTGCATTCGCAATGTTTGGTTTTGATACGCTTCCTGCCACCCCGACCCCAGTTACGACTAGTGCTGCTGCCAGTGATACGGTTAAAAAGGTTTTGCTCTTGATAAATTCCATGATTTCTACTCCTCCTGAATTGGAATGTATGTTCCTATTTCCTTACTTCTTGATGATTATTTTGGCCGGTTATTTTGTTTCCGCCCTTTTCTTGACCACATCAGCACTCTCCTATCGCTTCTTCATGTCGGAGATTCGCTGCCGCGTTCTACTCCGTTCTTGCCCTTTGATCTTACCAAGGATAGCGGACGGCCAAATCTGTTGAACGTCATGAATTGGACGCAAAAAAAGCATCACTTTGGGCCGCTGCGTATGACGAATCTCATACGCTATGCCAAAAGTCATGCTCACTTATTCAAATGGAGAGACGGACCGCATAGGCGGCCGCTTGCGTTCGGTCGCGGAGCTCCAGTCTCGCGATCAGATTAGAGACGTGTTTTTTTGCATATTCATGACTTTTAACATTTTTGGCACTTCGCATTCCTTGGTAAGATCAAGGTGCAAGAACGAGCGAAACCCTTCGGCCCGAGCACATTTAGGTGATGGCGGTGAAAAAATCATCAGGATGACGTTGCGGATTGCCGCCGGGACTTCGCTACTGCACGAACTCCGCATTGCTGTTCTTCGCTTTATTTCGAAGAACAAGCCGAAAGCACATCTTGTTCAGAGAGGATATGGGGCATATGCTGCGCAATTTATTGATGAACAGATTAATGAGTCTTTACGCCAAATTAAAAGAAATCATGCTGACTTATGGAAAATGGGTTGAGGAGAATGAATATTACCTAGCTTGCTACTGATATTCACGCAAGGCATTGGGAGCGAGCTTAATCTGAATTTGAAGACTGTTCTGCAACGCTTCCTCGATAAACAATGTAAGTTCTTGTCTCGGAAAATGGACAAGAACTTACATCAAAAAATGGCTCCACGCTACGCGTGGAGTCTAAACGATGTATGGTCATGTCGTTGCGCACGAGACTGTTCAAGTCCGACATGCGTTTTGATATTTATTTTATATCGAAACCACTCTTCTGAAGCATCATTCTTACTTTATCGATTGAAGAAGCGCCAGATATACAGCTCGGAAGTGAATCTACTAAGGGAGATCACGAACAGCAATCGCTTTGGCGGACATCTTCTTTACGGAATATACAACATAACTCAGGAGAGAGCAGGCGGTTTACTTCGGCATGATTTAGCTCGTAGTAGCTCCATGTGCCCTTGGTTTCGCGTGTGATTAAATCAGCATCAAGCAGGATCTTCAGATGGTAAGAAAGCTTAGATTGAGACATATCAACGATTTCCGTAAGATCGCAGACACAGACACTCCCTTTTTGGGTAAGCTCATACATGATTTGCAGGCGCTTTTGGTCGGCAAGTGCCTTAAATTTGGCTTCATACTTTGAAAAATCTACAGGATCTCCTGTCACGATGTTCACCGGAAGCTCTTTTATCATGTAGAAGCCCCCTTTAACAGCAAGCCGGACAGCAAGCCATAACAGATTGGTTAGTGGTAAGTAAAGGCCGTTCGTTGTTACTACGATTCGCGTATTCGTTCTGAGTTCGATTCTTTATCCACATCCAAGTTTGACGAGCGTCTCTTGCCGTCGCCTCTTCCCGCATTTTCATTAGCGTTTCCATTGCAAAAGGAGTCAGCATGTTAGCAGCCCTCTATTCATCAATTTATTTTGATGAATTTAGCGTAGCACAATAAAGAATGCGATATCAAGCCCAAAATCAAATAATCTTGATTTAACGATTTTGACTTAGTTGGCGAACCAGTTTACGAGTAGTATATTAGCAGACGGTCGAAAAAATTTCCGATTGCCCCGCCGAGAAATAGCCCGAGTGCATTGGAACTAACGTTCCCCAGGGCGCAATAGCACACCCTAATAGCCTAATCATTTTCCCGCTTTAATCCTAATGCTTAATCCACTAAGTGAACCAAATACCCAAATAAAAGCTAGAAGATAAATTAGTTTGGTTTGCAACTCAGTATGGAAAATCATAATACTGAGAACTAAAAGGAATCCTGCAAAAACTTGAATAATTTCCAGGTAACTTCGAAGAAAAATAGGCAATAAAAAAGAAAGAATGCAACCCATAAAAACAAATGGCTCAATCGCTATTTTAATCCCTCCAACCATCTCATTAACTCTAACTCACCTGCTTATTAGTTCCATAATACCTTTTCATTCCAAAAAAGGGGAGGATCAAATGTGATCCCCCTCGGATGGAGCTATCGTACCCAGTTAGTTCAATACTAGGCCCTCTTTTTTCTGCTTTGATAATCTAATATTGACGCATACAGATGTTCTTCATTGAAATCAGGCCACATTTCATCAGTGAACCAGAGTTCCGTATGAGCTGACTGCCAAAGTAAAAAATTGCTTAACCGTTTCTCACCACTTGTACGAATTAGCAAGTCGGGGCAAGGGTTCTTTCCTGAGTAGAGGAACTGTTCAAGTTCTTCTTCGGTAATTTCTTCCTCGTTCCTCGTTTTAACAATCGATCTTATAGCTTGAAGAATATCGCTCCTACCGCCATAATTCATAGCAAAATGTACTTTTAGTCCAGTGTTGTTCTCAGTTTGATCTACTACTCTACGCATGGATTCCTGAGTTTTTTTAGGAAATTTAGAAATATCCCCAATAAATAAGATTTTTATGTTGTTATCATTTAACTCACGGACGTTAGTCTCTTGAACAAACTCACTCACTAATCTAACGATGTAATCTACTTCTTCTTTAGGTCTTTTCCAATTTTCTGTTGAGAAAGCGTACAGCGTTAGAGATTCTATTCCGTTTTTGTGACACATGCTTATTGTTTGACGCATTGTTTGCATCCCAGCATAGTGGCCAGCTGATCTAGGTAATCCTCTTCGCTTCGCCCATCGACCGTTACCATCCATCATAATTGCGATATGTTGTGGGAAATGGTTATTCCAATCAATTTTAGATTTGAGATCGTTTTTAGTTCGACTTAGACCCAACCATTTCATTCTTAACCCTCCACAACATAACTCAGATTCATCCTTAATTTATCATAATTAGAATTAACCTGCCAATTAGCTGAACAGCCTGCCAGATCACGCAGGCAGGCTGTTTAATTAAAGTAAGTTTGTCCCGCTCTAAGTGCCTGACGATATTTCGAACCGCGTCCAAGCTTTGCTTGCGATCGGCCCCTACTGGCTCAGCGTGCTCTCAGGATTTTATTGCATGGTAAACTCTCAATTATTTGATGTGGCCTTTTCCCTTTCTGCGGTGTCTAACTTTATGGATCTGAAAATATCACATGAAATGGAGAAGATTTCAATGGAGATTCAAATTTTAAACCTCACCGATCGCCTCGAATACATGGATGAGGTAAGCGAGTGGTTCTGGCATGAGTGGGGCGGCAGCCAAACTCTCGAACAAATGAAATACACGACCCTCCATACCTCTCATAAAGACAGAGTTCCGATGACATTCATTGCGCTGCATGCAGAAAAGCTTGTAGGCACCGTATCCATCTGGAGAAACGACCTTCGCTGCCGTCAAGACTTACATCCTTGGCTGACTAACCTGTTTGTAAAGAAAGAGTACGAAGAGAGCGGTACTGATCTGCTCCTTCAGCAACAGATCCTTAAAACAGCAAAGGAACTCGGTTATCAAAAGGTATTTACGATTACGACAAACGATCAAGACTATTACGAGAAGTCCGGCTGGACCTTTAAAGAACAGGCTCCGATGACAAACGGGATCGTGACGAACATTTACTACAAAGCCTTTTAGTAGCCATTTCGCTGCTAGTGATGTCTAATGTAAGAAGACATCGCAAGGAGGTGCGAGTATGGCTGTACCACCGGGGCAAATTGAAGCATTCTATATTCAATACATTCATCGGCTTCGTAAATACTTGCAGCAGAAGGTCGACAAGCAGACGGCGGAGGATATCGCGCAGGTTACGTTCGTCAAAGCTCTTGAGAATCTGCATGCTTTTCGCGGCCATGCAAGTCCTTTTACGTGGTTGTGGAGTATCGCGAACAATACGCTTAAGAATGAGTACCGCAGCAGGACTCGTAAAAGCGAAACTTATATCGATTCGGACTGCTTATACAGTCATTTTGTTTCCTATGAATTTACAGAAAATGTAGAGATACGATTAGATATAGGCAGTTCATTAAAGCAGCTTAACGAAATCGACTGCGAAATTATAACGTTGCACTATGATGTCGGCTGCACGCTGAAAGAGATTTCGGAGATCGTGGGGCTGAGCTTGAGCGCGACAAAAAATCGGCTGTACCGAGCACTCATAAAGCTTCGTGTACATTTAGCTGACCATGAGGGAGTTCCTGCAGTCATGCAGCTTATTCAAAAATTTATGTATACCCATCAGCCAACTCATCAGCAAGCCAAACAAATCCAAGAAGATCTATTAGGACAGCTAAGAAGTCAAGTCGGCCATATTGCCGAGCTGATCAGACACGAGCCCACGGACAAAATGACGATTGAGATCTATCCCGATCTTAATACGTTCCACCTTGCTGTGAACGAACCCGAAGCGCCGGATTGGTTCATGGGAGTCATTGAGGGCAAAGTAATTAAAATTGTATCCCCCCTTAACCCAGGTCCTGCTCATACGTACCAATCAATCCTGCAATCCACGGTACACTTGTTTACGATCGTAATGGTGAAGGAAGTGAACCCTTCCGCACCTAAATGGCTGTATCAGGGGCTAGGTGGATACGAAGCCGGACTGATGTCGAAGGAATACGTTCGCAGCACGATCCGCGAAGAGGTTCATAGCGGCTATATACCAACCTTCTCTGACCTGGAGGACAATAGCTGGGGGTTCGAGCACCAGAGGGGATTCCAATTCGCTTTCACTCTCGCTGACTTTACTTTGAGCGAGTATGGGAAAGAAGGCTTAAACCGCTTAATTCGCAATTCAGCGGATTTCACTAAAGCGCTATGTTGCACGGAAGCAGAATTTCGGAGACGGTGGGTATCATTTCTTGAAGAAAATTATTCCTAAGAAGCAAGGGCGATTTGTTGTCCATGACACGGAACGCCCTTCTTTTCAGTAGGTAAACCAGGGACTCATGAACTCAGACTTTCGTTCGTTCAACTAACGTTCTCCGTTAGGAGCTTAATGACCGCAGCTCCTCTACTCTGCTTATTGTACAAGTACTTTCCTGTCGTAAGACAAATATTGACATATGTTCAAGTCCAAAACTAGCGACAAAAACAAACGTCAAAAACAAACGTCAATAAGCTTTTCAAAACGGTATTCTAATGGGATTTTAATTCATGTATGTTCATGTCGCTACACATGTGTTCTTAGCGTCTGCCGTACTCGAGCTCGAGCCAGTATCGCGCAGCACGTTTCTTATAGTCGAAAGTAATACGCTGAAGACTGACGAAGACCGGGCGAAAATTTGCGGGTCGGCACGCTCGGCAAACGGCTTCGCTCGCTGCAAGTTCTCTCGCCCCGTTCTCAATCGTCCCAAAACGAATGGAAAACCCGCAAACGAGCGGCTGCTCGCTTGCGGGTCCCCGCGGTGCTTCTCATTTGAGATCCGGCGTGTACGTGTCGATCAGTGAATGGGTCGCGTACGTACCGCCAGCCGCGAACAGCGCTCCGACGGCTGCCGCAGCCAGCGGGGCCGCCGCTCCGCCCGTGAAGAGCGTCAGCGCCAGCGCGCCCCCGGCCGCGAACCACAGCGCGGCTGTCGCATGCTTGGCGGTCGTCTTGCCCGCCTGAGCGGCGCCCATCAAAGCGCCCTTTTCGCGGGTCGTCTCCGCCGTCTTCGTCGTGATGTCGTAGGCGGCATAGGCGATACCGGCCACCTCCAGCGCTTTGGCGGCTCTCGGGGTCGCGGCGTCGACCGCCGCGCCGACGCGGGAGGAGAGAGAGCGGCCTGGACTCTCGACCTCAGCGGATCTTACCGCCTCGGGCTCCGTCAATTGTTGTTCCGGTTGACGGATATTCAACAGTTTCTTGCTGTTAGGTTCGACGACTGCGCCCTTGGCGACGATCTCGTTCGGCCCGGACATCCAGCGTCTCCCTTGTCCCCATGGACTCGTATCTTTAGGATCGAATTCGGGGTTCTCGGAGTAAATCGAGCGCACGATATCACCGTCGGCGTTATTTCTCACGTATTCGATGGTGCTCTCTTTGGCGTCATATCGCAATCTTCCCCAGCCTTCATCTTTACTGTATATCCAATGTTCCGGCGTGCCGCTTTCCGCCATCGAATTCAAGTCGGCTGTCGAAGGCGTGACCGACGTATCTAAGCCGGTATGCGTATGACCGAGCGGAATGTAATCGCCGAACATGACATACTTGCTTCCCCCATGGAGAAGCATTAGACGGCCGCTAGCCGGATCCTTCACCAGTCCGATTTCTGTTCTGTTGGCCAGTCCCAGCTCTTTCATCCGCGCGAGTCCCGACTCGACGTTGTCGGCATACTCGATGACAGGCGACGGTTTGTTCGCCAGCCCCGTCGGATCCACATAACGAACCGGATTGCCGTGGAAGGCGGCATACGAATTGACGCCGTCCGCAATGCCGAGCGGATCGGCGCTGGTCCAGCGACCGAGCCAGGGACTGTAATACCGCGCGTCATGGCAGTAAAGGCCGCTCTCCTCGTCCCGCTCCTTGCCTGAGTAGCGATAGCGCTTGGGCGTCTCCGTGGAGAGCCGGACGGCTTGATACGATGTGCTGCCGAACGGATAGTACTCCTCGTACGAGATGACGCGCGCCCGGTCGTCCAGCTCGAGCGCCGCCGAGCCCAGATGGTTCCCGAGCTGGTAGCGGATGAGCCGCGCCGGCTCGTCTCCGGCTCCCAGCGTTCTCGTCTCGACGATTGCGACGCGGCGCTCGCCGTCCATCAGATGCAGCGTCTCCCGCTCCAGCTCGACGGCTTCACCGTCTCCTCTGAACTCGCGGTAAATCTCGAACGGGCCGAGATAGATGCGCTCCTTCATTCGGGTCGGCTCGACACCGTCCGGCGCTTGGCGCTCGGTGACTTTGCGCACGCGGTGACCGGCCGCGTCATAAACGTACCAGGTCGTCTCCGGCGCGCCTTCCGTCGCTGTGACCGTCTGCCTGACCGTCGACCGGAGCCGGTCCGCATGGTCCCACTCCAGACGCTGCAGATGGGGCATGGCGGCCATATTGCCATGCGCATCATATACATAACGCTCGGCATAAACCGGCTCAGCCGCATATGCGGTCTCGCAGAGACTCGCCGGATTGCCGGGCGCGCCCGTGCTGAGCAGCCGATTGCTGTCCGCCGCATACTGGTAGCATCTTCTCCAGCCGGGCTGCGTCGGATCGGAGCCTCGGTGACGCACGGACAGCAGGTTGCCGACGGCGTCGTAATCGTAGCGTTCGACGTACGTGCCGAGCGCCAGTCCGTCGCCCGGATGCGCGAGCCCGCTGTGGAAGCGGTTATCGGCATCCGGCATGACGGGCGCGCCCGCCTTCCCCCCCGCTAGGCCGAGATGCTCCCTGCCGGCGGCTTCGATCAGCCGGTTAAGGGCGTCGTACGTATATGAGGCGCCTGGTTCGACTCGCCGGTTGCGGAAGAATACGGTTTGTTGGGCGTCATCGCGTACGCGCGTAATATTACCGGCCGGATCGTAGACGTAGCTTAACTGTTGCACCCCGCATCCGGGCCACTCGGCCGACGGCGAATCCGGGCAATCGGCGGGGTAGTCCGCCCGCGGCCGCCGGGTCTCGAGCTTCGAGAGCCGGGAAGTGAGCGGATCGTAGGCGAATGTCGTGACCGCCCCGTTACCGTATTCCAGCTTCGTGCGCCGGCCCCGCGGATCGTAGTCGATATTCGTGACGAAGGGCGTCCAGGACGGCGAGCCGTCCGGCGCCGATTCGCCTCGCAGATTCGCTTCGATCGCCTGCGGCAGATTCGATTCGTTATACGACGTGCGCAGGACGCTGCCGTCCGGCGCGACGGCCTCCGTCTGACGGTTCAAGGCGTCGTAGCGGGTGCAAACGGCGTACTTCGTCTCCTCCAGCTCCGCCTCCCCCGACCAGTCCGGGTCGGTCTTGTAGCTCTTCGCCAGCCGCCTGGCGATCACCAGCGGATTGCCCTTGAAGTCGTATTCGCCGGTCTCCGTCACACCCGCCTGGTCGTAAACTTGCACGACGCGTCCCCGCAGGTTCAGCTGTTCCGGTTCGGGTATCGCTTCCCCGTATACCGTACGGCCCGTCATTCGCAATACGCCGTCGCGATCCAACACGAAGGTACCGGCCGGCCGGCGCAGCGCGTCGTAGACTGTACGGACCTCGTCTCCCCTGCCGGTCCACGTTCGGACGGGCAGGCCGAATACATCGGGCAGCGTCCATCGTTCGCCCCCGTCCGCGCCCGCTTGATGGAGCAGGTTGCCCGTCAGACCGTACGCATAGCGCATGACGACCCGGCCGAGGGCATCGACGACTTCGCGCCGTTTGCCTTCGATATCGAGTACGTAACGGGTCGCATAGCGCACCTCGAACGGCAGCTCGATATCCGGCGCGCCTGCGCGTCTGTACCGGTTGTGCTCGACCGCGAGACAGACGCGTCCGAGCGGGTCCAGATACGCGGCTGTTGGCGTATCGGCGTGAATCGCCGCTTTGCGGGCGGCGTCCCGCTCATCCGGACCGAGACTGCCTCCGATGCGCAGATCGTACCAGGACGGCAGGTACTCCGATTCCGGCAGGCGCTGGAAGTGCGCGCCGACGTCGGGATCGTCCGCCGGATTCGCGACGAGCACCGTATCCGACGTGGTGTACGTACGCTGGGACCAGGCGTCGAAGACGACCTTCTCCCAGGTATGGTCCGGGTGCAGGGCGGCGACTTCGCGCCCGAGCGGATCGTACATCCGGAGCGTGCTGACGCCGACCCGCACATCCCGCTCATATCGGTGCGTATCGGTAAAAAACGGCTCGTAGCGGCGAACAGGCAGGCCTTTGTTGTTGTAGACGGTCCAGCCGTCGCCGACCCAGCGAACCGGCGCGTCCTCGGCGTTCATCGCAGGGCGTCCGTTCTCAAGGACGATGGCGCCGGTATCCGGATCCCGCTTCGGCACCGGTCCGGGCTCGGCCGCCAGCTTCTTCTGAATCTCGCGGCCGAATCCGTCGTAGTAGGCGAAGTGATGCTGGATCGCCGTCCGCTCGCCGGCCTTGAGCTCGGCGTCGTGCGTCTCGCGGGCCAGCGTTGAGACGGCGGCCGGCTCCGGCCAAGGCTCGCTTCGCGTCCGCAGGTACGCGAACCAATCATAGACGAGCCGCGTCGTCGCCGACCCCAACAGCGCATGCGCCCGCTCCGCCGGCGCGCGCAGATAGGCGAGCGTCTCGGCCTCGGTGAGGTCGGCTGCGAAGCCGTCCAGCGAGTCGCCTTCCCGCAGCGTGTCTCCAGCCTTGCCCATGACGGCCGTTCCCGCCACCAGACCGAGCGCGTCGAAGCGGACATCCGAACGGTTGCCGTTCGGATCGGCCACGCAGGCAGGCTGGAGCGCACGGTAATCCGTCTCTAGGACGGAGACCCGGTTGCCGAGCGCGTCCGTTGTCTCTATAAGCGAGAGATCGTAGCGGTCATAGCGCACGGACACTTCCGTCGGGGAAGCTTCGGTATGATACGGATCCCGATAGCGCCGGACGGCATAGAAATGCGCGTTCGCTTCGGCGAGTTCCCTCTCCGGCGTATCCTCCGTCCTCAAAGAATAGAACGTGAGGCCGGACGGCGCCCACCAGCGTTCGTCGCCCTCTAGAAGTACGTACCTTCCTTCTTCCGCTAGCAGCTCGCCGGACGCCCGCCCCCCGTATACGCCGTCCAACAGGCCGGGCGTAATTGCGAGCCGGTAGCTCTCGTACGGGATTGCCCCGGCCTCGAGCCTCCCGAACGGCAGCGGGCCTGACAGATCGTCGCGGCGGTAGCGAGTACGCGTCTCCGTTAACAGACGCTTCTGCAGCGCGATCGTATCCGGGCTCGCTTCGGGCGCGAGAACGGCGGCTGCGGCACAAGCCTCCGCCGCTTCGGCGAAGGTCAGCCGCCGCCCGGCCGTCCGCAGAACCGGACCCGTCAACTCGTAGCGGCGGGTGGCGAACGGCAGCGGCGACCGATAGCCGACGGACGTATCCACCGCGTTCGTATATTCATGCTCCGTATAGACGAGCTTCGTCTCGCCCTGGGAGTCCTGATCCTGCGCGGTCAGCTCCGGATCGGGTTCGGCCCGGCCGTATGCGACGGCGGCCGCCTTCAGGACGTTGCCGTACGCGTCGGTCGCCAGAACCAGCTCATGCTCGATCCGGGGATCGGACGCGCCGCGCTCGCTGCGGGCGACTACCGTCTCCCGCGGATGGACATCGAATACGCCATGCCGGCTGCCCCCTTTGCGCTGCAGGCAGCGAACCGCATAGCTATGCTCGCGCACGAGGTATGCGAGACTCTCTCTCTCCGTGCCGTCGAGCGCATAGATCTCCTGGCGCAGCGGCATGCCCCGCAGCGCCCGGTACGCTTCCCGCCGCTCCTCTTCTGTCCAGTCGGACGGCAGTTCGACATCGTCGAGCAGCGAACGCCCCTCGCCCCCGGCGGCCGGAGCCGTATGCCCGAACAGGCTGGAGCGGCTCCCGCAGGCGCCGGTATGGTACCAGGTCTTCGTAAGCGCGGGCGGCAAACATGCGTACGAATCGGCATTCGTCACGCGCGGGAACGTATCGTTCTCCGCCGCCTCGGCATATTCCTCCGTATCCCACTGTTCCACGAGCGCGAAGCCCCGGAACTCGCGCTCGATGCCGTCATAGAAGCCGTCGTGATACGCATAGCGGGTGACGAACCGGCTGCCGCTGACATGGTCGTACGTCTCCGTTCGCTCGAGCGTCTGGACGGGGAACGGCAGCTTGGTCGGCCAGGGACGCCCCGCCAGCGCGTCCTCCGCATAATACTTCGTCGACGGCGCGTAGCTCAGCTTCGTCTCCGTTCCCAGGTTGTTCGCGATGCCGGTAAGGAGATTCGGTTTGCGCCCGCCCAACAGATCCGCATACTTGATCGCCGATTCGCCTTCGGCCGGTCGCGGCGCCGACCAGACGAGACAGGCGGTGCCGGTCCCGAGCAGATCGACGACATCGAGCGCAGCGTCCGCCGGGATCGATAAACCGAGACGGTGCGGCCCGCTCCAGCGGTTGCCCGACTGGTTGAAGTACAGCGCGATGCCTGCCGGCCCGGCGTACACGATGTCGGTCGTGCCCGACCCGTCCAGATCGGCGAGCCGAATCCGGCTCCGGTCGAACTGGTCGGGATAGTCGAACCAGGGCGCGTCGTCCATCGCGACCCTGGCGCCGAACCTGCCGTAGCCGAGGTTCGGCCAGTAGCAGACTTCGCCGTTGCGGATGCGGACGAGATCTGCCAGGCCGTCGCCGGACATGTCCGCGAGATAGACGGACTGCTCGCCGTCGGCCAGCACGAGCCGCGGTCCCCGCTCCTCGTCGTCGAAGCCGGCCGTACGTGAGGCCGGTCCGAAGCCGTCCGTCCCGAGGGACGGATGCCAGACGATGGCATCCCGCTCGGTGATCAGAATGTCCGCCCGGCCGTCCCCGTCCAGATCCGCGAACCGCAAATTCGGATCGTCCCAATCGAGGTTCGGCAGGTTGACGAACGGACGGTCCGGCTCCCAGCTGCCGTCGGCGCGGCGAGTCGAATAGCCGGGGGTGCCGCCCCCGAAGCTCGCCCATTCGAGCCGACCGTCCCCGTCGAGATCGACGAGCCGCCGGCCGCCGGCCGCCGCGTAGGCGGGCAGCGGCGACACGGGCTCCAAGGGACCGAGCCGGCCGCCACCGAGGTTCGGCTTGTAGTACCAGGCGTCCGCCTGCTTCGTCAGCACCCCGGTCAAGCCGTTTCCTTCGAGGTCCGCCCAGCGGTAGTGGGCGCCGTCCGTGCCCGCCGGCAGGTTGGCCGCGCTGTCCGCGTCCAGCTCCCGCGTCTCCTCCAGTATGACCGCTTTGCCGTATTCCAGCTCGAGGGGCGGGTACGATTTGCTCAAATAAACGCAGCGTCCATCCCCGTCCGTTTCCAGCGCCGGCTGCCGGACATAACCGGACTGCGTTACGGAGCGGAGAAACGATGCGAGGCGGCTGCTCCCCGGATGGGCGAGCTCTTCTTCGGCCGTATAGTCCCTGCCGTATTCGAAGTCTTCGTACCCGAACTCCGCCGCGCGGACGAGGCAAGGCTCGCCGCCAAGCTCCGGGAAGCAGTGAAACATGAGAACGCGGCGGCAACGGCGGTGCGTACGGACTTCGAATCCGGCGCGGTATTCGGAGAACGGATCGGGACGCGCAGTCCAGCTCCCCCGCTCATCGCCAGTCGCCCGAACGTACCGGTGCTTGGCATCGGCCGGCCGCTCGGGCTCGGGATCGAACTCCTCCGCATGCCCTTCCCCGTAGTCGAGCACCGCTTCGAATAGCCATTCGGCGGCCGAGAGATCGGGCTCGATCAGCCGGGAGACGCGGTTGCCGTACCGGACGCGCTTCAGGTAGCGGCCCGCCGGCCGCTCGCGGCCCTGCTCGGAGGCAGCCGTCCGATCGATCCCTTCTTCGTCCTCCGCTTTGTATTCGTAGACGATAGCGTTGCCCTTGTCGTCATAGCTCTCGCAGAGCAGCCAGGAGAATGTGCGCCGGTCCGGATCGGCCGGGTCCGATATCCGGTTTTGCGCCGTCCCCCCGTATACCGACGTCACATTGTCGCGGCTGACGGCTCGCCAGTGGATCGCGCCCGAATCCAGGCGCGTCCAGCGTTCGATGCGGGCGTATTCGGTCTCGGTCCGGGGTCTGTAACGGTCGATCCGGTAGCCCTCGGTCCCGGCCGCGGCGGCGAGACCGGAATCGTCCGCTTCCCGGATCGGGACCAAATCCTCCGCGCCCGCCAGCACGTAGACGTCGGATTCCGCTTCGTCGCGGTAGACCGGCAGCCCCTTCTCGGTCTTACGCGAGATGTGCGGCAGGCTCAAGCTCCAGCCGTAGCCGAACGGCCCGTTGCCGGCGCCCGAATCGTAGGTCAGATCGAGCCGCGGCCCGAAGCCCGCGCGTCCGGGGCTGAGCGGCAGCGGCACAGTGAAGGTGCCGGTCCCGGCAGCAGGATTGGCGGCGAACGTCTCGCCGATGCCGCGGATCGCCCCGCCCCCCTTCGGGAGGGAGACGGCCGGGGCGCCGCCGGGCGGCCGACCGCCCCCGTTTTGCTCGTATCGTTTGTCTTCAGCCATGCTGGCCCTCCTCTTAACCGACGGAATAATCGAGGAGTACGAGCAAATCCTCGATGACTGCCGGATTCAATCGATCGTGTCCATCCACGGACGTTTTCAACGCATCCGGCAGGCCGAAGACTGAGGATTCGGCAGCGCTCAGCACCCAATCCCCGAAGCCCTGGCCTTCGCCGGAGACGTCGAACGACGCGGACGGCAGGCCGTGCAGCACCGCTTCGTTCGATACCAGCGGCATGGACAGCACGGTCCCGGTGACCGGAATGGCAAGCGTCAGAACCAGCTGCGGTCCGGTCGCCGGATAGACCGTGCCGTCCTTCAGCTTGAGATAGCACTTGACTCCGCCGACCGTCAGGCTTCGGCCGCGGTACCGGTACGGGAAGCGGGCGCCGTCCAGCTTGAGCGACAGCGTCTGGACCGTATCCGCGGGTAGCGGATGCAGGAACCGGTGCCACTCCGCCGAATATTCGTGGCGGACGCTGATCAGCCGCTGCAGACTCGGCTGAGGCGGCAGCTGCGGGATCGGCGCGCTCGTCGTCCCTTGCGGTCCCGCGGGCTCGAATACGGCGCTCGCATAGGCGGCCTGGCGCAGCGTATCTCCGCCTTCCCGGGCCGTGTAGTTGATATGAAGGAGCACGTCGCCGATCGTATCGAAGTCGAACGCGTTCGTCTCCTTCGGCAGCTCCAGCCTCCATTCGGATACCGCGCCGGCCCCTTCGAAGGGCAGGTAGCGCTCGTCGCGGAACGACAGCTCGAACAGGCCGGCATCGTTCTGCGCATGGCTGAAGGCAATCGATTGGACGGCGGCGAAGTCGTACAGGAACCGCGTATCGTCGGGCTGTATCTTGTAGGGCGCAGCCGGCGTCTTGGCCGCGCGGATACGGCTCGACATGAGCGTCAGCCTGCCGTGCACGCCCGTATGCGGACCGGCCACGCACGGGATGGAGAGGCTGACCGTCTTGAGCCGCCGCATATAGTGGCCCGGATGGTCCATGTCGAATAATTCTTCGGGAAGCTTAATCGTGCATATCCCTGTCTCTTTGAGCGCGATGAGCGCGATCGGGTCCAGCTGGACGAGCGAGACCGTCTTGGTCAACTCGTAGTCGCGGGCGTTCTGCTCCTGGTAGGCGAGTTCAAGCCGCTTCAGGTCCAGATGAAGCCGTTCGCCCGCCAGCAGCCCCTTGCGCAGACTGTCCCAGTACCCGAACACGATGTAACCGGATCCGGCCAGCCCCCGCTCGAACCGGTACGCCATCTCCGCTCGCTTGGCCGTATTGTAAGCCATTTGATACGTTTGGAAATAGAGCGTCGTCAGCTGATTGGACATCCACTGGTACAGCTCGCGGCTTGTGTACTTCTCCAGCAGGAACCGCTCGACTTCCTCCGCCTGCTCGATCTGCCGGTCGTGATTCGCCAGCTCGCGCTCGGCGATCGAGAGCCGGATCCCGGCGGCCGCGATTTGCGCGTCGATCTGCTGCAGTTCGCGGGAGGCGGTCTCCTGCTGAAGCAGCCATTCGTCCGATCTTCGCTTCTGCTCGCCCATAATGCCGCTCATCGAGGATGCCGTGCCGAGAATCGAAGCGAGCGTCCCCATCGCCTTGCCGAAGGCGCTCGCTGCGCCGCCCACATTCGAGCCGCCGTAGCGGGCCGTGACGACCGGCGTGCTCGCCCAGCCCGCCACGCCGACATTCATATCCGGAACGGCGTGGCCGATGGAGGACGCGAGCTCCGCGACGCCCGCGACCCCTTGCAGGACGGCGGAGCCGCCCAGCAGGATGAGCTGTCCCAGCTCGAAGGCGTTCAAGCCCGCATCGAGAATTCGCTTGTAATGGTTGAAGCGGTACTCCGCCACCGCCCGGGATTTTTGCAAGCCCTCCAGCACCTTGTTCGCTTCCTCGATCTGATAGAGCTTAACCTGGCGGATCAGCCGGTTCATGGACGATTCATGGCGGGCGCGCAGTCCGCCCAGCTCCTCCGCGTCCTTCTTCTCCAGCGCAGCGAGCAGCGCGGCGCCCAGCGACTTGACCTCCGCGCACAGTTCCTGCGCCAGCGGCATGACGGCCGCGAACCGGTAATGGCCGAGCGGCTGCGACAGATCGTTGAGGACCGATCCCGTTCCTCCGCCCGCGCTCGCCGCGATGACGACCGCCGCCGGATCGAGTGGCGCTTCGAACAGGGACAGGCTCCTTGCGACGCCCTGCAGATTCAAGCCGTTGCGTATCTTCTGCAGCCGGTCCTCCACCGTGTCCCAGTAGGCGAGAAGCATGTCGTTCTGCGGAATACCGAAGTACAGCGATCTGCCTACGCCGGTGCCGATCGGCGCGCCGGACGGACCGACCGCGGGCTGTACCTTCACGTACGGGAAGCGGTTCTGAATATCGACCAGCGCGTTCGAGAAGTCGTCAAGACCGCCCTGCAGCAGCTCGGCATACGTCTTCGCCGGCGCCTCCGTCAATTCCGGGATTCGCTCCGGCCGCGGACCGAGCAGGCTCGCCGCCATGACATACAGCTGGGTGGCCTCGTTGATCGACTCCATCGTGTCCCGCGCGAACAGGTCGTCGCCCCAGGCGACGAGCGTATCGATGTATTTCATCACGACGGCCTTCTGATAGCTGCTGATCCGCATCCTCGCGATCCGGTGCGGCTCGAAGGGATTCTCTCGCCACTCCGCGATTTGAAGCTGCAGCATCTCCTTGACGGCGGGATCGCCGTTCGGGTCGGCCAATGCGGTCAGCAGCTTCCAGATGCGGTTCTCCTGAACATTCGTATGGAAAGGCAGGAAGCGCCAATATTTGGCCGCCCCTTCCAGCGCGGAATCGACGGTCGGATTAAACACCGCATGATACCACTTCAGCGCCTCCGCGTAGCGTTTTTCCTTTGTCAGACGGTCCGCGAGCAGCATGGGAATATGGAAAAACAGCTCCCAGTTGTAAACGGCATACGCCCCTTGGTCGACAAAATCCACGACTTCCTTTACGTTAAACCCTGACGCTGCGGAGGTCGGCCGGTAAAGCCGGTTGAAAACCGTGTCCCCGTCCGTTTCGTTGGTCAATTGCTGCGTCTCCAGGGACAGCAGCCCTTCCACGCCCCGTTCGTTTAAGGTCTGCACGAAAGCGCGCGTAAGCGGGTGATACAAATTTTCGTAATTCAATACCGGTCCGCTATAGACACGGCTTTGCTCCGCGTAATACGTGCGGTGCCGGTCCTGCTGGACGAACGCCAGGTCTTTCCTGCCTTCGTCGAACGCAAAATGCGCAAACGCATTGTAAGGCATGACGAGCCGGAACGGTCCCTGCGCCTGGTTCAAGGCCATAATTGGCTCCCCGTACGGCAGCTCGCCCTGAATACGCGGGATGATCAAAGGATGCGTCGCGCCGCTTTTTAGGAACAATCCGTCCATGTCCACGCCGCTGGGGCCGAAGACGAGCACCCGGTTGCCGCCGGCATACGGCTTTACGACGACGCCCTTTCTCGTATCGTCAAAAATAAACTGTCCCCATTCGAAGGATTCGTACCTCAGCCCCGTACTGAAGGCAAGCCGGTAATCCCTCAGCACGACAAGCCCGAGATTCTTTTTACCATTCTCGTAAACGGCCGTCGGATACAAGCGGTACAACGCTTTGCTCGCTTGTTCGTCGTCTGTTCGCAGCAGCAGCTGCAGCAGCAGATGCTCCTCCGATTGGCGCTTGGCGGTCCAGCGGCCGCTCTGGTATTCGCTCCAGGCGAGCCTCATGACGAGCTGCTCCTGCGTGCTTGCCGGCGATTCGCTCTGCGGAACATTATCCTTCTGGTCGGCCTTCTTCTCCACGACGCCCCAGAATAAGTACAGGCTCGACTGGTGCAGCACCGGAACGACGTGATCACCCTGGATGTCCGCTTCGATCTTGATCCACGGCGTCCATTTCCGGCCTTTGCGGATGCGATGGTAATACGCATGCGGCTTGGCGTACGTGCGGGCGAACAGATGAACCTCGCCGTTATATAGGGACATCGCCCGAACGTCCAGACGCGCGATATCGTCCATCTTGGACACGTAGCTGCCGAACGCGTCGGCGACATTGGCGTCGTTGATATCCTTTTGCAAAATTTCAGTTTCGAGCTCCTTGAACAGCGGCGTTTTATCGTCGCGCAGATCGGGCTCCGCCCAATTTTCCGGGTACAGGAAGATTTTGCGGTTGGCCTCCCAAGTCCGGTAGTTTTTCACCCACTCCCACTGCTTCGCGTTGATCAATCGGGGCGGAACATTAGGCTCCAAATTCAGCAGGCAGCGCTGTACGAACAGCTGGACGGAAGAGACGGCCTGCTTGATTCGCGACGTCTTCATCTCGGCATTCATGCCGACGTCGATCAGGAAAAATTCGAACAGTTGGTTCCCGTCCCGGATCCCCTCCAGCCGGATGACGGGCATCTCCAGCACGAATTGCACCAACGCGTCACGCCATTGCTCGCGCAGTCCGTTCTCGACGGCCGCGGCGTACTGCCGCCAAGATTGCTCGCTGTGCTGGGACTTGGCCGCGTTCTTGACTTCAAAGGCGAGCTGCGCGTTGGGCTGTGGCAGGTACCAGGACAGCCATTTGACGGCGGGAACGCGGATGCGTTCGGACAGCAGGACGGCATCGCGGATCGCCGGAATGCGGTCCGGATTCGCCAGATCCGACGGCTGCAAATTCCATCCGGCCGGTCCGCCTAACGCGAGCAGATCCCCGGCGTCCCACCCTGCGGCTTCCGACCAGGCCTGCAGTACGCTGTCCCGGCTCGCTCCGGCCCTCTTCGCGCCGGCCAGCAGTTCGGGCAGACCCGGTGCGTCGGGAAGCAGCAGCCGCTTTGCATAGCTGTACCGGGTCAGCAGTCGCCACTGCGCGAACGAGGCTCCGGATTCGGCTTCTGACTCCGCCGCGCCCGAGACGACGCGATCCAGGCTGAAACCGCCGAAGTCGGTTCCGTTCGCCCGGACATAGGCGATATCCTCTTCCTCCCATTCCAGGCTGCGAACGATTGCCGCAGCTTTGTCCAGCCTCCGGTAGGCTGGCAGCAGAAGCCCTTGGTCGGTCCCCAGGAAGTCGTCGATCAGGTAGGCGCCCGGCGTCCTGGCGTTTGCCGAGTGAAGCGTCTTCTCGATCAATTCGGCCAGGAGGGTCTCGGTTAATCCCAGCTTGTCGGCAAGCGTCTGAATCGCGAACATGCGCCGCAGCGAGCCGGCCGTCTCTTGACCGTCCTGCTGCGAAGCCGCCGCCTCGTCGATGCGGTCGTAGCCCGCCCGAAGCGCGGATGCCAGCTTGGCGACCGTCACGTCGGTCGGCGCTCGTCCCTGGTTCGGCAGTTCCCGGTTGCGGAACCAGTAATTCAGCTCGCCGATCCGAAGGCCTTCCGCTTCGATCAAACGGCGGGCCCGGATGAGCCGGAGCGTCTCCGCCGGAGACACGAACGGCGCGATCCCGGTGAAGCGCAGCAGCGCGGCGAGCTCCGCCATGGACGCGGCGAGCAGCCGGCCAAGCAGCGCGCACCGGTACAGCAGGGATAGATTGGCCAGCGTCAGGAGCGCCCCGGCTTCGATCAGGCCGGCCGATTCGAGCAGCGCCGGCCAGTCGGAATCCTTCAGCCGAAGCACCGCCAGGATCTGCGCCTTCTTGGAGGAGAGCGGCAGCGCATGGCCCCGGATCTCCAGGCGGTCGTCCAGCAGGGATAGATCCGGATCGGGCGGATTCGCGATCGCCTTATTTTGGAACAGCTTCGCATACAAGCAGTCCGGTCCGTGCGTATCGAGCGGGCTCCACAGAACCAGCAGCTCGGCTTCCGTCGCCAGCCGTTCGCCCAGCTCCCGGCGGATGCGGCGCAGATCGGCATACTTGATCAGAAAGGTCTCCGGCTCGCTGCCAAACGCCGCAAGCGCCCGGTCAAGATCGGAGAAGCCGACTCCGAGCCTGCGCGCCAGCCTGACGAACCGGTGCACCCGGCGCAGGGGAGTCCGGCTGTCGTTCTCCGCGCCGCGAAGCCACATCGTGTTCAGGTCGCAGGGATCTCCCTGCGCGGCGACGGTCACCGACGGGACCGCCGGATTCGGGTTGAGATAACGGGTGCTCAGGAGCTCAAGCAGCGATTCGTACGAGAGCTTCGTGCGCGCCAGAAATTCCGGAACATGGCAGAGATACTGGCTCCAAGGCAAGCTGCACCGCAAATCCTCCTGCGGAACAAGCCGGTAGTTGCCGGGATCGGCCCAATGCAGATAACCCCACTCCCCCGTTGTACCGCCGCACCTGAGCTCTAATTTGATGGCATAGGGCACGCCGGCCTGCATCGGAATCGGGTTCGTTACGCCGACCTCGGGGTTCGTCTCGTTCCATCTGTCGAACAACAGCTGCCCGTTCAGCCACAACCGGTAGCCACCCGTACAATCGATTTGGAGCACCTTCTGCTGCGAAGCCGACAGCACGATCGAACCGGACAATCGGACACTGAATTTGGCGGGAAGCGTCGATTCGGGCGGCCCGTCGTCCCAATCGAACGCGACCTGCGGTTCGACGCGGGCAAACAGCGGATCGCCGGACAAGTCGAAATTCGGATAGTACTCCCCGAGCAGCCCCTGCGACGAGATCGACTCGAAGTCGTACCCGTACAGCGACTGCAGCGACCGCCCAGTCTGTTCCTCCCAGATCTCGCGGTCTCTTCGGGACAGTCCGAGATATTCCGCCGCGAGCGCAGACTCTCCGTGGCGCTCCGGGAATACCGACATAAGCGTATGTAGATCTGTCCCCAGAAGCCCGAGATACGCGCGAATCTCTTGCAGATACTTGTCGTAGGGAAGGCCGAACGGGTATAAGTAGTCCTTGACCGCGGCTGCCGCTTGAATGGAAATCGATTCAGGGAACGAATCGCTGTATTCCCGCTGCACGCCGAGGTCCTCGGCGGCACTGTCCGGCGACGTATTGTTGACGGTCGGAACGCCGCGCGCAATGTAGCTTTCCAGCACCTCGTTCACCAGGTCGATATACGGGATCTCCACGTTCGTATTCTCGCAGGTGAGCTTGATATGCTCCAAGTCGGGCCGGTGGCGCCGCAGCACGTCGATCGGCCGAATATAGACGCCGGTCGGCAGCGTCTTGGGGTTGAGGAATTGCAGGAGGTCGACATAATAAGCTGCCGCACTGTAGACCGACCGGCACTGGGCGCAGTCGCACATGTCGATCCTCCCGAACAAGGCGGCCCAGTCCGGGAACGCCTTGCGCAGCGACTCGGCGAGCGCGCTCCCGCCGAGCGCGGCGGGGTTGACGTCGTTCATCGCCTGATAAACCGAGGTATACAGCTGTGTCGCCGTCGCATAAATCTGCTCGGCCTGGGCGTACACGCGCTGCGCTTCCTCCCCGCCCCCCAGCGCGTCGCCGAAGCGCTCGACGAACGCTTCCTCGCCGACGCCGGCAACGCTCATCGCCGAGTCCAGCCCGCCGCCCATCAGCTCGGCGACATGCTCCGGCTGCGGCGTAATTTGATAAACCCGCTGTATGGCCTTCAGACTGGCGACATCCTGCTCCGTCAGGACTTCCTCTGCCGCCAAGCCCGCTCGCTCTTCGTTACGTCCGGCGGCCAGATACTCGTCGATCACCGTCTTCTCGATGTCGAAATCGGCGGATTGCGCCAGGAAACGAGCTAACCGCTCTCTCGCGGGATTGCGAAGGATACCCGTCCGTTTCGCTTCTTCGAGCGCGTCATCCGCATCGAAGTGCGGAAACATGCTCCGCTCTTTACGGAGCCAATCTTCGAAGGCTTCGTGCTCCGGCCCCGCCTCCTCGCGCAGCGGAGCGGCTTCGGTATGGCTTTGCTTGGCCTCGGTCCGGAAGGCCGCGGGAACGGCGGGCCGCTCCGAGAGGAAACGCGCCAGCGCCAGCCGGCGAAGCGTCGGCTCATCGGACTCCGGCTCTGGCTGCAGCGTCCGGTCTGCGGCCGCAAGTGTGGTCTCCCTCCGTCTCTCCCCCAGCTCTTCGAGCCGGGCAATCGATTTTACGCGCGTCCCCTCGTCGAGGTCGGGGATATATCGGTGCTGCGCAGCTTGCTCCAACGCCCTTTCCCACTCGCCTGAGGGCAGGGTCGCAAGTCCATCCGTATGGGCGGGAAGACCCGTGCGAAGCAGCCCGTAATAGACGGATGCAGGCACGCCGCCGCTCTCCCGGCTCAGCCTGTGCGCCGACCGCCAGTCCAGCATGCGGTGCGGGGAGATGCCGCTCGCTCCGGCCGCGTATTCGGCTTGCTCGTCTGTCAAGTCGGCCGTATCCGCCTCTGCGAGAAGCGGCGCCAGCGCGGCTTCGATTTGCTCCCATTCCGTTCCCGCGCGTTCGACCGGCCGCAGCTGTACGGCCACCGCTTCGAGCGTCTTGGCCCTGTAGATGACCGGCGATTCGAACGGCTCGTATTCGCCGTCCGGATGCTCGGCACGGATGAACAGGTCGATCGTTTTGCGGCCGGACTGAAGCAGCGGCTCCCGGTCGTATTCGATCTGGTAGCGTCCGCATACGTCCGTAAACGCGGAGCCGAGTTGCGTTTCCTCCCGCAGCGTGCGGTTGAACAGCTTCACGAGTACGCCTTCGATTGTGACCGAACCGACGGACACGACGCCGTATACGCGGCTGGTTGATTCGTTCGTCAAACGTTTCACGTTCCTTCCGCTTCGTTTTGAGCTTTCGGTATAACGAGTGAAACTGGTTTTGCATTCCCATTTTATTGGCAGTGATTACCTGAAACAAGTGACCGCCGTCACGTGATACGGGTTGAAAAGTAATGACACGGACAACGAAAATTCGGACTTCCGGAGGGGGCTAGCGGGATGCGGGTTTTGTCATTCTGCGTCGAAAAGCCCGCACTGAGAGAGCGGTTGGCGATGGACGTAATGCAAAAAAGCCCGAACCTTTATGTTCGGGCCTGCTTTCTTATTAAACACTGGATGCATTCAATTTTGCATGCGTCGTCGGCCACCTGCCTGCACCTACTTCAGCTCCAGCATCGACTCCGATGCCGGAGGCAGCCGGAAGCTCAGAATACCATCTTGCAGCCGGATGCCGTAAAGCTTGGTCGGCCGGATGCGGTTCGGCGCTTCGAACGTGTTGTGGGCGCCAAGCATGCGATCCGTGAGCACCTGTCCGGATAAGGAAGCAATGGCGCTTCCGGCAATCTCGCAGCGGATCAGGATGTGGTGTTATTGTCATCCCTCTATAGTCACTATATGTCCTTCTCTTTCTCGACTGACGAAAGGCGTCCTCATAAGAAGGACGCCTTTTTATCTTACCCGCTAGTTTTCTTCATTCGTTCCGCCAGTTGCTGTAGATCCATTCCCTTCAAGGCGCCTTCGACCAGCTCCGGCAGCTTATCCGGCGAGCAGCCGAAACAAGGGATGCCAAAGGCGGAGAGTTTGCGTGCGACGTCTTCGTCGTACGAAGGCACCCCTTCGTCGGAGAGCGCGAGCAAGCAAATCGTTCGCACGCCGGATTCATGCATCTCTCTGAGCCTGCGGATCATTTCCGTACGATTGCCGCCTTCGTAGAGGTCCGAGACGAGTATGAAAATCGTCTTTTTCGGCTCTACAATGAACCCCTCGCAATAAGCAACCGACTTGTTGATATCCGTTCCGCCCCCTAGTTGAATGCCGAACAGAAGATCAACCGGATCATTGGCGCACGCTTCGCTTAGATCGGCGATCTCCGTATCGAACGCGACGACGCGGGTATCAAGCGACGGCATGCTGGCGAAGATGGAGCCGACGATCGAAGCGTAGATGACGGAGTTCGCCATCGAGCCGCTCTGGTCGATATCGAGGATGACCGTCCATTCCTTGCTCTTGCGAGCGCGATCGAAGAAGTAGACCTTCTCGGGAATAAGCAGCTGCCGCTCCCTGTCGTAATGCTTCAGATTGCTGCGGATCGTCTTGTCCCAATCGAGCCCCGTCAGCGAAGGTAGCGGCGAATGCTTCCTCCGGTTCAAAGCTCCGGTTACCGCGCGGGTCAATTCGCTGGCTAGTCGGCGAATGATCTCGTCCACGACTTCTCGCACGAGCGCTCTCGCCGTCTCTTTGGTTCTCTCCGGGATCTGTCCGCGCAGCGACATCAAGGTCGCCACCATTCCGATGTCCGGCTTCACCTGCGACAGTAGCTCGGGCTCGAACAGCAGCCGAGTCAATCCTTTGCGCTGCACGGCATCGGCTTGAATGACCGACACGATATCCGATGGGAAAAAGGTGCGTACGTCTCCAAGCCACTTAGCAAGCTTCGGAGAAGAAGAACCTAAACCTGCCGACTTGGGACTGCCTTTGGCGCCCCCCGTCCCCGCTGCCAATCTTCCACCACTACCGGAGTCTACTCCGCCAGTTCCGTCATAAATCGCAGCCAGCGCTTCATCCATGAGGATGCCTTCTTCGTCAAGAAGCCCAGCGCCGACGCCAGCGGCGCTTGATGCTTGCAGCTTCTCTTCCGCCGTGGCCCCCAAAATGAGCCTCCACCGCTTGATTTGTTCCGGATCCATTTTCTTCATAGGCTACAGATCTCCAAAGTCAAAGTCGTTAAGTTCATCGAGCTTCTCCTTCTCTTCTTCGTTAAGAGGTCTCTGAAGCGCTTCTCCGGATTGTTCCGCTCCCGTGCCCCAGATGTCACCGAGCAATTCGGCGATCGCCGCCTTCTCCCGCGGCTCGAACGTGCCGAACGCCCGGCGCAAGAACACAAGCGAGCGCTTGAACGGTTCCGCGTCCAAGCCTTGAATATATTCATCCAGCTGCCGCCACAAATAATCGCGAGACAACAGCGCGTACCGATTCCGCAGCGATAACCCTTCGAACCATCCTGCGCCGAGATCGGCCGGAATGCCCGGCGACAGCCGCCTCGTTACCTCTCTCGAGCATTCCTCTTCCCCGGCTTCTCCGCGTTCCAGTACGATGGAGAAGGCATAGCCCGACAGCTTCGCGTTCCGATCGTCCCTTGCTGCGAGCTCCTGCAGCTTGGATAGCCAGAGCGTCTCGTCGACTTCCTCATAGTGCTCTTGCGCGACCGCGTTCATCGCATGAATCGCCGTGATCATCTCGGCCGCAGCATCGTCATTACAGCCGGAGGCTTCAACCAGCATCAGGCTGCCGCGAAGAAATAGTTGCTTGAGGATCGGTAGCAAGGCTTCCGTATCGATTCGGCGAACGGAGCCGTATTGCAGCAGCACCGAGAGCTCGCGGACGGTCTCGGCGATCTGCGCGAAGTTGCCGGCATCGACGGCAAGTCGCTGCAGCGCGGAGATCGCTTGGCCGATCACTTGCGGCAACGCGCATTCGCCCGCCAAACGAATGATCTTGGCCGCCTCCGCGATGTCGGCGCACGCCAGCAAGCGCTCGTGAATGACATAAGCGGCGGCAAGCTCGATCGTCTCTCCCTTCAACGTCGATTCGACGGTCTCGATCTCCGCTTCCGGCGACCATTGGAGCACCCAATGCTCCGCCCAGGTGGCGTTCGCTTGCCGCGCTTGCTGCTTGCGGGCGAAACGGATGCCGAGCACGGACAGACGATGAAGCAGAACGGAGCGGCTCAGATCGAGGAATGCCGCTTCCTCCGATTTCACCTGCCGGTTCTCCCGAAGATCCAATTCCAGATCCGCAGCGACAAGCGTCTTATACTTCTCCAGCTTCAACCGCTTCAGCTCCCGGTTCAAGTCGTCCTGAACCGGCGTCTGGCTGACGCCTTCTGGCAAGCTGCCGATGGCCGTGCCGATATCCGTCCTCGCCAGCGCCTCTGCCACGACGGCGAATTCTCCGTGGCCGAACAGGATCGTTGCCGCATCGCGGAGATCTCTCCAGGTCGGCTGAACGCCGTCGTGCATGGAAGCAAGCGCATCGGCAAGCCGAACGCCCTCGATGACGGATGCCGTCGACCTCCACGTGCCTTGCTCGCGGAGACGTGCCGCAACCGAGGACAAATACAAGGCAGGCAGCCGTTCCGGTTCTCCATTTCGCATGCATTGCCAGAGGAGCTCGTAGTAGGCGGGAGCCATGTTGCCTGCCCCATATCCGGAATGCGAGGAGAGCTTGTAATACGAATAAGGCATCAACGTCATGCGGGATGGGACTCTCGGGAGAAGTGCCAATTCCTCGTCCGTTATAGCCGGAAGCTCCAAGGACATCGCCGACGTATGATGCGCGCCCGTGATCACCACGATGTTCTCGGGCTTGTGTCCGGCAACGATCGTCTCGCGAATCTTCCTTCGCATGTACGCTTCCCGTATCTCGTTATAAGCCGATTCCTGAGGAGCAAGCCGGAGCTCGTCTTGCTCCGTCAACTCGCGCACTTCTGAGGAGAATCTCTCGACTGCTCTCCGATAGCTCCCGGGCTCCAATCGATGCTCGAAGTGACGTTCCCAGTACGCTTCGTAATCCGGCTCGCCCGCGAGCTCCGCGATCCTCGCGTACAGGTCGGGACGCTCTTGCTCGTTCTGCTCTTCGTACTCTTGGCCACTCTCATGTTTGTCTTCTTGCCTAGTTTGCTCCTCTACCGAAGGAGTTCCGCGTCTTCTTTCGACAAGAGCCAGGGATATCTCGGTCGGCAGATCGATCAGTTCGACATGCCTTGCGTTCCGGCTCGCCCACCGGAGCGCTTGATATTCCGGCGAGTAGTCGGCGAACGGATAGAGCAGCGTCCGCACCGGCAGCTGCTCCGTATAGGCCAGAAGCGCGACGGGAGGCACGACGCCTCGCGAGACCAAGTTGCCGGCAAGCTCGCCGGCATCGCTCGGTCCCTCGATCAACACGGCTGTTGGCTTGACCTCGTCAAGAAATGTTAGAAGATGATGCGCCCCGGCCGGAGACAGATGCCGAATGCCGAAACAATGAGGTTCTCGCGCCCCGCTCACCCATTGATCTCCGAGCATGCGCCGTAAAGACTCCGCCATGAGGCTCCCCGCTTCTTCATTACGTTATCCAGGTATTCCTTCCAAGCGATCCGGTCCTTCTCCTCGTCCTTCACGATCGCGCCTTGCAGCCCGGCTGCCACATCCTCGTCGCTGATCTTGCCGTCTCCGAAACTGCCGGCAAGCGCCATGCTTCCGGTCAACAGCGAGATCGCTTCCGCCGTCGAGATCACGCCGGACGGTCCCTTCACCTTCTCCTTGCCGTCAAGCGTGACCCCGCTTCTCAGCTCCCGGAAGATCGTGACGACCTTGCGGATCGTCTCTTCATCCGGCTGCGTGGAGCGCAATTGATAGCTGGCGGAGATTTCGCCGACGCGGCGGCGCACGATGTCGATCTCGGTTTCCAGGCTCGCAGGCGCCGGAAGAACAATAATGTTAAATCGGCGCTTAAGCGCTGCCGACATCTCGTTGACGCCGCGGTCGCGGGTGTTGGCCGTGGCGATGATCGAGAAGCCGCGCTCCGCCGACACTTCCCGGTTCAGTTCGGGAATGGCGATCGTCTTCTCGGACAGAATCGAGATAAGAGCGTCCTGTACTTCCGACGCGCAGCGGGAGATCTCTTCGAATCGGGCGATTCCGCCGTTCTCCATCGCGCGGAAGATCGGACTGCGAATGAGCGCTTGATCTGAAGGACCTTGAGCGAGCAGCAGCGCGTAATTCCAGGAGTAACGGACATGCTCTTCGGTCGTGCCGGCCGTTCCTTGGATGACCTTAGAAGAATCGCCATGGATAGCGGCCGTCAGATTCTCCGACAACCAGGACTTCGCGGTGCCCGGCTCTCCGATCAACATAAGCGCGCGATCGGTCAATAAGGTCGCGATCGCCATCTCGACAAGGCGTTTGTTGCCGATATATTTGGGAGTGATCGCCGTGCCGCCCGCTTTTCCCCCCGTAATGAAGGTCAGAACGGCTTTCGGTGACAGCTGCCAACCTGCCGGCCTGAACTCCTTATCCGTTTCTCTTAAAGCCTCTAGCTCCTTGGCATATAGTTTCTCCGCCGATAATCTTAGGACATCTTGTTTTTGATCCATCCCCATAGGCTCCTTCCGTTCTCTTCCTGAACCGTATCCGGCTTGTTTTCCAATTCGTCGATAATGGCGTTGATCTGATTGCGGACGGACTCATAGGCCAGCTTCTCCGTAGAGGCGCGAAGCCTTGGCACGGAAGCTTTAGGCAAGGAAGCGACAAGCCTCTCGAGCTGCCAATTCAAGTAATAAATGCTGCGGGATGAGCTTTTCTCCAAAAGTGTCAAGAACAACTCTGGCGCCTCTTTATAGCGAATTCGGAACATCGCAAGCAGAATCTGTTGGGCATCGTAGCTGTTCAGATTCGCATTCTGCAGTTTGCTTTCCAGGTAATGAGTGATCTCCCGATCGGCCTTCTGCGCGAAGAGACAGACCAGCTCCGTCTGGTTCAGTCGGATGAACAAATGCACCCAACGGGGATCCCAGACCGCTTCGGGAATGGAGCCCGCTCCGCCCCGTTCCTCATCCTCATTGGACTGACTTCCAGCTATTCCGCTAATGGCGCGAAGCAGCTCTTTGGATGCTTGAGACTTGGCACTATTCATTAGTGGGGAATAGCGATGGTAGAGATCGGCCGGCGAAAAGCGCTTGTACGCAGCTTGGAACGCATACCGAAGGAATGGCCCTTTGCCCCTGTCGCCAAGCTCGATAAGGAATTGATTCGCTTCCGCCCGCTCCAGATCAAGCAGCAATTCAGCGGCCGCTTCCTGCGTGCGCTCCGTCTCCTGGATGAGGTAGGCATGAGTCGTTAAGAGCTTATGAAGGAAAGGATAAGATTCTGCTGCCATCCGATCGCCGGAACCTTCCAAGCTTAAGATGACGATCCGGATCTGCTCCGCCGCTTCGTTCTTCTCTTTCCCTTCCTCGACGATGAAACGTTCCAGAGCTTCCTCGCCGTGCTTGACGATCCGTCCGAGCAGCTCCGCGGACCCGTTCCGTCTAACCGGTTCGACGGCAATCTCTCTATCCTTGGAGGTTACCGCTTCATAGAGACGCTGGATGGCCGCTTCCGTTCCTAGCTTCGCCAATGAGAAATAAGCCGCGGTGCGAACTTCCTTGCGCTTTTCCAGGCTAAGATCGAGCAGTAAAAACTCTTGATCGGGATACTGCCCAAGAATGGAGATAGCCGCGATCTTGACCTCCGGCGAACCGTTCGTCGCCGCTTCCGCAATGAGATCGGACAAGTCGCCTTGCAATTGACGATGCATAAGAAGCAATCTCCTGCCATCGCCTTTGCCGCCCTGCAGGTTGAACTGGCTTCTTAATACGGATACCGCATCGAATCCGAATGCGGGGATCAGCTTCTCTTGCACGAATTCCGGAATCTCCGAGTAGCTGTCGTCCAATGCCGCGCAGACGGCCGGCAGCGCGCGAAGATCCAAGAAACTTCCATCCTCGTAAGAGGCGTGCAGTTGCTCCAGCCTTCCTTGCCCCTTGGACGTCAACGCTTCAATAAACGGTTGGAGCTTCCGATAAGAGACATCCGTCTTCAGCCCATTCCGGCTGCCTGGGATCGGCTCCGACTCGCCGGAAGTCTCCGTTTTGCCTTGCGTATACAGAACGGCGCTGAGCAGCGTGCCGAGCTCTAGCAGCTTCGCGGAGCTCTCTTCCCGATTTGCGGCCAGCAGCTCGTCAACCGAGTCCGCGAGCCGCTTGAACACCGGAGCGGATTCCCCTAATTTGCGCAACGATGGCGACAGCTTCGAAAGCCGGAGATCGCCGGCGGCCAGCGCGCTTCCTGCGATGAACAGGCGCCGCGTCTCTTGCTGCAGTTCGTACAATAGATCAACGCTCATTTTCTCTCTCCTCTAGTACAGCAGCCGAACGATTCGACTGTCTGTCACGATGCTCATGATTTGGACGCTTAAACGATTGCTGTCGAGGTTATGCTTAAACATGACCAACGCGGCTTGGTCATGCAGTTCATCTTCTCCGAGAAGCGAGAGCAAGGAAGAAGTCGGCCTGCCGTTCTCCTCGAAGTCTTCGAGTGGAAGCTGTTTGCCCGCTGCATCTCTCAGGATATAATTGTCGCCGATCCGCTCAACGGCACGATAAGCCACAAGCAAAACCGGATTTTTATTCGCTAAAGGGTTTTTAATCGCATTCTTAACCTGTTTAATGACCTCTGGATAGGAAGTCTGCGCCAGCGATTTGACCCGCGCGTAATCCGCTGCTTCCGGTTCTCGGAACGTAGCCGATTCCCAGCGGACCCTAGCGCCTAAATCGCCGGGATAAAGGAACAGTTCCTCAGCCTTCACGACGGCCTGGAACGTATCCTCCTCGCGCATGGCCTTCGCCGCGCGGAACGGACGGAGGTGACGGGTCACGCGGATGACTCCTTCCCGCAGATCGATCCACCAGCCCGTATCCGCGAATTCGCCTCGCGCTTGATCGGCATAACACATGAAAGCAAGCTGTAGCAGTTCGACATCGGATTGCACGCGCCCATATTCGCGCAGTTCCGCCAACTGCCAGGCATGGCCGAGAAGTTCCTCTAGCGTCGACTCCGTCTCCTTAGGATGATCCGGATTTTCCGCGCGCTGCTCTAGGTAGGCGCGTCCTTTCTTCGTCAGGGCCCGCATTGCAAGGAGCTGCTCCATGGCTGCCGTATAAACCGCTTCGCGATCTCCATCCTCTTGCATCGTCATCACGAATTCCCTTAAACCGGCTTGCGCGCCGGGTATGTAATGATTGCCGAGCTGCTTCGCTTGCTCCTCGACCATCTGCAGCGTCTTCTTGTCGACGCTCCCCAGTCCGGAATGCGTCAATTGGAGCACAAGCTTCTCCAGGATGCCAAGACCGTCGAGCTGAATGGCAGTCTTCTTAACAAGCGCGGACTTGTTCACCTTGCGCTTAGGTTTCGCGTCTTCGCTCGATTCCGCAGCGACCGCTTCCTTATTCTTCTCCTCGCGCTTCACCGCCTTGTCCCTCTTGTCGGCGATCTCTTGCGGAATGTCCGCCGTAGCGAACGCCTTCCCGAGTGCGCTGGCATATAACAACCCGAGAGTATGCTTGCATGGGAATTGCCGGCTTGGACAAGTGCAGCGAAACACCGGGTTCGCCTCGTTCGCGAAGTCCACGGAGCAGTGATAAGGATCTTTCCCGCTTCCTTTGCATTCTCCGAACAGCAAGGTTCCGTCCTCTGTTACATTCAATAGGGGAAAACTGTTCTTCTTGACCAAGTCTCGACCGTTCTTGATTGCGCCGGCGTTCGGCGCCAAGCTGTCTACGTATGCTTCCGTTATCGTTGCCATCTTCTACCCCGCAATCTGTCGAAATTCCCGCTTTTTTGCCTTGCCAATGACTTCCTTCCACATCAAATAGGCAATCTCCTTTTTCTGGGACGAAGTGTGCGAATATCGCCAATCGTTTGAATAGATACCTAGACATGGTAATTTTACCCCAAAATAAAAGCGCCGGAGGAATATTTATATATACTTCCGGCGTCTTTATATAAATGCCTATGCATGCAGAAAACAAACTCTCCAGTGACGCAATGGAAGCCGCCCTCCGGCATGATCTCCGGGCGCCCTGCCATCGGCTTCAACGCCACGTGGCGATCGCTTGCGGAAGCTTTTAAGTATGAAACCGTGTTGTTAGATTCCGGATAGCGATTATCCCTTGGCGAGGTCCTGCGTCTAAGCGAGCATTCGTGAGACGAATGGCCACCCGATCCAATTATTTTATTTTAACGACTACTTTCCCCTTGGCCCTCCCGCTTTCCAGATAATTAAAGGCTTGCCCGGCATCATTCAATGGATACACCTTATCTATAATTGGCTTAATGAACCCTCCTTCGATAAATTCCTTTATAACCTTCAATTGCTCTCCGCTCGGTTTCATAAACAGGAAGTGGTACCTCGTTTGGCTCTCCTTCTCTCGGGCTGTAATCTTACGGCTCGCGATGGACAAAATCGTCGTTTTCAGCCAACCCAATTTCGCTTCTTTTCCAAATCTCGCGTTAGGTACGCCGGAGATGGAAACGATTTGTCCGCCTGGTTTCAGTATGCGGAATGATTTGGCCAGAACTTCTCCGCCTAAAGTATCAAATACAGCATCATACCCGGTAAGCATTTCTTCAAAATTCTCCTTTCTATAATTAATAATTAGATCGGCCCCCAACGATTTGACCAATTCATAGCCTTTATCGCTTGCCGTTGTGGCTACATATGCGCCCATCAGCTTGGCCAACTGGATGGCAAAGGTGCCTACGCCCCCTGAGCCTGCGTGAATCAATATTTTTTGGCCCTTTTGAAGATTTAATATATCAACAAAAGCTTGGTAGGTCGTAAGTCCAATCAGCGGTATCGATGCCGCTTCCTCAAAGGTTAAATTCTGTGGTTTCAGCCAAATATCGTCCTCATGAACTGCAATAAATTCTGCTAATGTTCCGATACGATTTTTACGGGGTCTTCCATAAACTTCGTCTCCAGGTTTAAAGGTATTCACCCGATCGCCGACCTTGACTACGACTCCGGAAAAATCATTTCCTAAGATTAGAGGAAACCTGTAATTTAGCAGGAATTTCATTTTCCCTTCCTTAATTTTCGAGTCGATAGGATTTAAGCTGGCTGCATAAATTTCCACTAGCACATCATGTTCTCCGATATTCGGCATAGGTTGTTCCGACATGATCAAGGGAATATTTTTCCCGTACTTTTCGATGCTTATAGCCTTCAGATAGATCACTCCAGTTATGATTATTTGTTTAAACTAATCAACCAATTAAGCAATATTAAGTTTGCCTTCAGTATTCCCTTTAAGGGATTTGATAATTACTGCGGTCCATCGCATTCGGCTTCAATGACCGAAATTAATAGTTTGAGCGCTTCAAGCGGTTTACGGACAGTCAAAACGTAGCAATTTTCTACGCCTTTTTTTTCGGATTTAATAAAACCAGACTGCTTCAACACCTTCAAATGATGGGAGACAGCCGGTCTAGATAAATCAATATGGCTTGATATGGTGTTAACGTTAAGTCCCGATTTGTTCCGCGCCAAAAGCATAATAATAGCTTGACGGTTCTCATCGGACAACACTTCCATTAGAGGGATACAATCTTTAAATTGTTGAAGAGTATCCTCCGTCCTTTGGCTCATACGATCGCCCCCATACGTTCATTCGTTTAATCACTTAAACGTAAGTTTACTCTGTTTACTTACCCATTGCAAGACGACTTGCAGAGAACGACGTGCTCAACAGCTTCGGAGACCTTATTGCTGTGCCCACCGGCATACTCCGCAAGTATACATTCGTACGATTTCGCGAGAAAACTTGGCGGCGATTGACTCCCATTTAGCGACTAGCGAAGGGGGCATATCTGTTCTTTTGTGCGTTGCTATAAATTTGCCTCATTTGTGATAGGGTTACCGCGAATTATCTTCAATTAACCTGTCCTATAGCTAAACCCTTATTTCAGGATTTAACTTAAATAATGTCGAGCTGAACCTTTCTAGTCGGTTTGGGGAACGCCATATCCAACATCTCCAAGTCTTTCTCGGTAAGCTTAATACGTTCCGCCACAGCATTTTCTTCGACATGCGCTGCTGTCGACGCCTTAGGAATGGCAATCACGTCGCCGCTTCTAATGCACCAAGCCAAGAGAATCTGAAGCGGCTTCACGCCATGTCGATCGGCAATCTCCTTAACCGCTGGATGCTCAACCAATCCTCTTCGTAAAGTGCCCGCCTGGGCGAGAGGACTGTAGGCCATCGTCGGGACTTTTCGCTCTCTTAACCAAGGAAGCAGGTCGTATTCTACGCCGCGGGAACCGAGATGATACAGCACCTGATCGACCATGCAATGCGTCCCTCGCACCGCGTCGAACAGTTCCTTCATATCTTCTGTGTCCAGGTTCGAGACGCCCCATCGCAAAATTTTCCCCGCTTCGACCAACTGCTCCATCGCTTCTACAGTTTCGCTTAGAGGAATGCTACCTCTCCAGTGAAGAAGATAAAGGTCGAGGCGGTCCGTCTTTAACCGCTTCAAGCTTTGTTCGCAGCTGCCGACGATACGATTCAGTCCAGCGTTGTGCGGATACACTTTGGATACCAGAAACACTTGATCTCGTATCCCTTCGATCGCTTCTCCAACCAAGGACTCGGATCTGCCGTCGCCATACATTTCAGCTGAATCGATCAGGCTCAATCCAAGCTCTACACCTCGTCTTAACGTGCGGAGCTCTTCTTTTTTCTTGGACGGTTCATCCCCCATATACCACGTACCTTGACCGATTCTGGGCAAAGACGTCCCATCAGGAAGGGTTACCACGCGCCCACCCCTTTTTTTTATAATATTGATTTTTCCCGCAGCGCCCCGTCCTATTCTCCATAGCGAATATATTGGGCGGCGTTTTTGCAGTGGTCTCCCATACTTTCTAACTCAACTTTCGCAGCATGAAACAAGCCATCGTTACCACCATAACCGCCACTATAACCGCCTTGGCTTCCTCGATTACAGCCACGCGGCGACGCAAGCCCCATATGAATAACGAAAAACGGAACGAAGCCGCCAAATCGTAATGATTGGCGGCTTATGGATTGGATGGGGCGAATTCCGGCTCGTTGCGCCAGGCGGGCGCAGGTCACTTCATCCCGCTAAGCGCGATGCCCTGGATGATCCGCTTCTGAAAAATCAAAAACAACGCGATCAGCGGCAGCACGGACACGGTCGCGCCCGTCATGATCAGAATCCATCCGCTGTTGTCCTTCAACTCGCTAGAGAAGTAGACCATGCCGACAGGCAGCGTATAATTGCCTTCCGTCTGCAGCACGATGAACGGCCAGATGAATTGGTTCCAGCTCGAGATGAAGCTGAGTATCGCCAGCGTGACCATCGCCGGCTTCACGAGCGGTATCGCAATCGAAACGAATACGCGCCATTCGTTCAGCCCGTCGATGCGCGCGGCGTCCAGCAGCTCCGATGGCAGAGAAGACATGAACTGGCGCATAAGGAAGATGCCGAACGCCGAGATCAGGCCCGGCAGCAGCAGTCCGACGTACGTATCGGTTAGATGCAGATCGGACGCCAGCAAATACCACGGAATGATCAGCATCTCCGTCGGAACCATCAGCGTGCTGATGATGAAAAGAAAAATGACTTTTTGCCCGGCGAACTGGAACTTGGCCAGCACGTATCCGACCGAGGTGTCGAAGATCAGCACCGATACCGTCGTGACGACGGCGATGACGGCTGTATTCGCGATCCAGCGGCCGAACGGCGCCTTTTTGAATAAATCGGCATAATTGCTCCAGGTTGCTGGCGACGGAATAAGACCCATGTCGAACAAATGCTGCGGTTGCTTGAGCGAAGACGCCGCCATCCATAGAAACGGGAACAGCGTGACAACGACGCCTGCGAAGAGCAGCGCGTACCGAATAACCGCCAGCGCGTCCTGCGCGACCGGCCGGGTCCGCCCTCTATCGGCACTCGTCTGCAATGGATTCGCCTCCTTCAATAGTCGACCTTCCGGTCCAGCACCTTCAGCTGCAGCAGCGTGAACGCCAGCAAAATCACGAAAAGGATGACCGTCGCCGCCGACGCGCTGCCCATGTCGAAGCTCTTGAACGCCAGCTTGTAGATATGGTAAACGAGCGTCCGGGTCGAATTGAGCGGACCGCCGTCCTGCGTCATGCTGACGATATGGCCGAACGCCTGCAAATACGAGATGCCCGCGATGACGGCCGAGAACAGGATGACCGGATTCAGAAGCGGGATCGTAATATGGCGGAACCTCCGCCACGCGTTCGCGCCGTCGATCTGCGCGGCCTCATAGTACGTGCGCGGAATACCCTCCAGCCCGGTGACGAAGACGAGCATCTGGAAGCCGACGCTCTGCCAGATCATCGCCAAGGCTACGACGAACGGCGCTTGGCGCGGCGACTGCAGGAACAGCTGCGCCGGGATGCCTAGATTCAGCAGCTGAGCGTTGACCCAGCCGTTCGGCATCAGCATCCAGCGGAAAACCCAGCTGATCGCGACGATACTCGTCACGTAGGGGATGAAGTACACGGTGCGGAAAAATCCCCGCAGCCGCGTCGCACTCTGCAGCAGCAGCGCGACCGCGAGCCCGGCCGCGAGCTGTCCCGGGATGCCCACCGCAACGAACAGGAACGTATTCGCCAATGAACGGCGGAACGTTTCGTCCACAAACAGCGCGGCAAAGTTCGAAAAGCCGACGTAAGGCTTCTCCGGAGACAGGACGTCCCACTCCCGGACGCTGATGTTGAAGGAATAAACGATCGGAACGAGCCTCGTTACCAGAAAATAAAGCAGCGGTACGCCGAGCATCGAATAAATAAATACGATGCGTTGGGTCCGATAGGTGAACCGGACCGCAAGCAGCCTCCGTCCCACCTTGGCGCTCCTCTGGATCGCGCTCGATATCATGGGGGCGTCCCTCCTTTCTCGTACGACCGGAGCGCCGCCCAATCCGCCGGCGCACCGATCCGTCCGATGCCGCTCGCGAACTTACTTCTTGTCCGCCTTGGCCCAATAATCGTCGTACAGCTTCTGCGTCTTGGCGACCAGATCCTTGAACGCCTGCTCGACCGGCACGTGGTTCAGCAGCACCTCGTTCGTCGCGTCGACGAATAGCGTGCGCTCTCCGGTCTCGTCGATAAAGAAGTGGGCCTTGCTGTTGTCCAGCTGGCTAATAAACGGCCCGAGCTTCTCGTCGTTCAAATATTTGTCCTGCGTGGCCACCGCCCGCTGCGCCGGGAGCTCGCCGACCTGTTCCACCCACTTCTCCTGAACCTCCTTGCTCGTCAGGAACTGCAGGAACTTGGTCGCGGCTTCAAGCTTCGCGCCGGATACGTTCTTCGGGATCGCATTCGCCCAGAACGAGGAAGGCGCCGACTTGTTCTTGTAAGCAGGCAGCGGCGCGATGCCGTATTGAAGGTCCGGCGCGTCCTTCTTGAGCGAGCCGAGGCGGAACGAGCCGTCGATGTTGATCGCCGCATGGCCGGTCTTGAAGGCGGTGGCGTCGTCAGTGAATACGCCCGTCGTGCCGACCTTGTGCTTGACCGCAAAGTCGATCAGATACTGGAAGGCTTCCAGTCCGGCCGGGGTGTCCGCCCACAAAATGCGGCGCCGGTCGTCGCTCAGGTCCTGGCCGCCCGCTTGCGGCAGCAAGCCGTCGCGGTACCAGTGGTGCAGCTGCGCGCCCGGCTCCCAGGCGAAGCCTTCGACGACGAATTGTCCTTTGCCGTCCTTCTCCGTCAGCTTCTTCGCGTCCTCGACGAGCTCCTCCCAGGTGGCCGGAGGCTGCGCGATGTTCGCCTTCGCGAATAGGTCTTTGTTGTAAAACAAGGCGAGCGTGCGGACCGCCGTCGGGATCGCCCAGTAGGAGCCGTCGATCTTGGCCGCGTTCACGAGCGGATAGTAGTCGCTCTCGATCTGCGCGGCCGGGAAAGCCGCCTCGGGCAGCGGCTGCAGGAAGCCGGACGATACGTACTTGGGCAGCCAGCCGTAATAGAGGTTAATCACGTCAGGCCCTTTACCGGCCGGTACGAGCGTCGCGACCTTTTCATTGTACTGATCGTACGGGAAATTGGTTTGCTTGACCGTGATAGTCGGGTTCTGTGCCTGGAACTCCTTGATTAGCTCGTCGATGAGCGTCACTTTGGCCGGGTATTCGTACTGCCAGTATTCGATCGTCACTTTCTCCTGGCTGTTGCCGCTGGCGGCTGAAGGCGATGCGGATCCGGAAGCCGCCACCGATACGGATGGCGACGCCGCGGCGGGCGAAGCTGCAGCCCCTTCGGCTTTGTTCCCGCTATTGCCGCCGCAGGCCGTCAGCAGCAGCGTCAGGATCGCCAGCGCGGATAAAGGTTTCGTATAAGTCGTCTTTGTCGTCATCGGTTCGTCTCCTTTAATTCGGATCGTGGTATGGACGGCGCCAGGCTCAGCAGCTTCCTCGCGTTGTTGCCGAAGATCGCCTCGATCTCGTCGTTCGAGAAGCGCAGATCGCGTGTCACGCGGGCCTGGTCCTGCAAGTACCGGTAGTTGTAGCCTCTGGGAAAGCTGAGCGAGTCGGTGCCGAAAATAATGCGTTCCGGTCCGATCAGCTCGTATGTTTTGCGGAACAGCGCCTCCAGCGTGAGCTCGTAGGGCATCCAGCGCACCCACTGGTTGGAGCCCGACGTGTCGACGTATACGTTCGGACAGCTCCAACACAGATGCAGCAGCTCCTGGAAGTAGCCGCACCCGAAGTGCGGGATGATGAAAGGAATGTCCGGATAGCGGCGGGCTACGTTAAATATGGCCAGCGGATTAATGTTCGGATGATGGACGATGCCGCCCGCGTGGCCGAGCAGACCGAAGTGAATAAGCACTGGCAGGCCGCGTTCGGCCGCGAATTCCCACACCGGCTCAAGCGACGCGTCGTCGAACGGAATCGGCGTGAGCGGACCGAACAGCTTGTAGCCCCTGAGACCGAGCTCGTCTACGGAACGCTTCAGCTCCTGCGCAGCGTCCGGCCGCTCGATCGGATGGGAAGCGAAGCCGGTGAATCGGTCTGGTGCGGTCGCAATCTGTTCGGCGAGCTCGTCGTTCGTCCAGCCGGTCAGGAAGTTGAGTCCGCCGATTCCGTAGCGGTCGAGTTCTTCCTTCCAGCGCGCGATCAGCGGACGCTGCGCCTGATCGGGATCGGGCTCCGATGCCGGCAGATCCCAGGTGAGACGCATCCGCTCGGCTCTCTCGCTACCGTAGCGCACGATCTTGTCGTGCCGACTCTGCGAGATCGGATAATTGTAGGGCAGATGCCCGTGGATATCGAATACTTGGAAGCCGGCTCTAAACATTGGCTGTCCCTCCTTCAGTCATTCGTTCGTTCGGCGGCCTCCGGGCGAATACGGATGTCCAGCAGCGCGTCGAGCTCGCCGAGCCTGGCCTCGATCGCCGCGCTCGTCCGCTGCGCCCAATCGAGCGTGGCCTGCCGTACCGCCTCCTGCACGGCGAGCGCCCGCTCCACCTCCCGCGGATTCGTGCCGCCCCGCAGCCGGCGAACCGCCACGAAGTGCGCCGGATCCAGCGCCTCTTCGAGCTCGGCCTCGGAGATCGACAGCGCTCGGCCGACGATCTCCTGCGCCGCTTCGTTCAGCAATCCGACCGTCAATTCCTTGACGGTCAGCCCGGCACCGGTCGCCGTCCGCACGAGCGAAGCCACGACGGCATGCGCGGTGCGGAAGGCGAGTCCTTCCTTCCGCACGAGCGTATCCGCCAGCTCGGTCACCGTCGCGAAGCTGGCCTCGGCCCGCTGCCGCAAGACGTCCGCCTGAACCTCCAGCGTCTCTACGATGCGCGCCAGCAGCCGATACGCCGAGGACAGCGTCCGCAGACTCCGCCACGCGTACGGCTGCAGGTCATCCTCGGTGTCGACGATATCGCCGAACGGCGTGTTGTGCATCATCGCGAGCACCGTATGGGCGTCGCCGGCGCACGCGGACAGCAGCGAACGCAGATGCTCGACCGATACCGGATTGCGTTTCTGAGGCATGATCGAGCTGATCTGGACATAAGGATCGGACACGCGGGCGGCCGAAAACTCCTGGGTGCCCCACAGCAGCAGCTCCTGCGTGAACCTGCCGAGACCGACGGCGGCTAGCGCGGCGGCGGTCGCGATCTCGCCGACATAGTCCGCGCCGCTGACCGCGTCGTAGGCATTTTCCACGATCCCGTCGAAGCCCAGCAGCTCGGCCGTCCGCTCCCTGCTGATCGCATAGCCCGACGTCGTGAGCGCGGCCGCTCCCAGACTGCTGCGATTGCAGTTGTCGTACGCGGCCCGCAGGCGCCGGATATCGCGGGTCAGCGAATCGGATACCGCGGCGATATAGTGGGCTACCGTCGTCGGCTGCGCCTGCTGCGTGTGCGTATAGCCGATCATAAGCGTCTCCGTGTGGCCGCGAGCGAAGACGATCAGCCGGTCCTGCAGCTCGAGCGCGGCCTGAATCGCGACGAGCAGCTTGACCCGGAGCACGATCCGGTAGATGGCGATGCCCATGTCGTTGCGGCTGCGGGCCAGATGCAGATTGCCCGTCGCTTCGCCGCCGGCCAGCAGAAGCTCGTGCTCGAGCTCGAAGAATAAATCCTCGAACTCGCCGGTATAACGGCGTTCCCTAAGCTCGCTCGGTTCGAGCTTCCGCAGCGCCCGGGCGATGCGATCGGCCTCTCCCTCCCCGATCAGCCGCTGCTCGCACAGCATAATAAAATGCGCCTTGTTGACGGCGATCATCGGTTCCAACAGCTCGCGCTTGGCCTGCTCGTAAGCCGGCTCCAGCACGACTTCGGCATAGGTTTTTCCGGGAAAACGCCCCCCTTCGTCCCCATTCCGCTCCCGCGGCTCAGACATGCTCCATCGCTCCCGTCCTACTGATCTACGCCCCGTCCCATAAGAAAAGGAGACCGCAGTCCTTCAGCGGGACTTGGTCTCCAGTGATCTGGTAGAACGATCGCATTATTCCAATAAAACCTACTTGTTTGATCTTATTTATTTATACTAGCATCCGTTTTCTGGAAACGTCAATCCGTTCGGTTATAGATTATGCCGATGCTGCGATCGGCATTTTTTATAAGACGCCTGCGATGGATCGAGCGGAGAATGCCGCGAATAGGTCATATCATCGACTCTTCGTCTATCGGATATTCCCATAGTCCCAGTTTTCCCTTCGCTGGAATATAGGGCTTCAGCAGACGGAAACCCGCAATTTCCCACGCAAAATAACCTGGACTGTAATCGCCTAGCAGGAAGTCCTCCCCCGTCACAACCTTCCCTACATCCAGAATGGCTGACGTATGATTAGCGTCGATGACTTGATAACAATTTGTAAGCTCGCAAGTTGCCAGGATAACCCCCGTAGGGAGGTTTTGTTCCGTATAGCCATTCTTGGCGAGTAAAGAACGTATGGGTTCATATTTGCAGGCCTGCTTGTCGGCTTTCTGGCTTGCATGAATGGCCAACGGTCCGCGATACCGGGTCTTCCAGGATCTTGTTTCATAGAGAGTCTCGCCTAGGACAAGCAGAGTCGCCCATGGTTGAATCATGGATAGCACTTTCATTCCTCTACGCTCCATTACTGTTCATAATGAATTACTATTCCCCAAACATTCTCGAGACTTTCCATATCCGCATAAATAAGCTTAAATTTCGTTTCGTTGACGGGCGTCCGTCCACCGGCCGTTTCCCCAATCCATTGCAGCCGCGACTTGCTTTCGTCCGCCTTGTCAAGAACTTTATCCCATAAATACAAAAAGCCGCGATATACGCGGCCATTATGAAATAATGTTCTTGTCGTCCGACAATGCGACATGATACTTCTTTTCTCGAATATCGTTATTGGCTGTCCTGCGGAAGCTCAGAAGGCACAATCAGATCACGGATCTCCAGTCCCGTCTCATCTCTCATTTTTAGATCTCTTAAGAAATCCACGAAACCAAATTTAGGCTGCCAACCGATTACGTCTTTAGCTTCCGATAGGTCATGCTGCTCTACCCGATCTGGCAGCGTGATCTCGTATTTTTCGAGCAATGCCATCGCACCGGGCACTTGTCGCTCGCACCATTCGGGACCCAGCTGGCCAAAGTCGGCGATTACCGACTCCGGCATTCCATGGTCGGTATGCACGATCGTCCGAAAGAGCGTAAACGCTTGCTTATTTGCTGCGATTAGCGCCTTAACAGTCGCGGAAGCGACGTCCCGACGGTCGACGCCGTTCCGCAGAAGACGAGCGCCAAACTCGAGATAGGGTCGTGGGATGAATTCATGATATCGAAGCATCGCGATTGAAGCCCCCGTAATCTCATGGTAGGCTCTGCAAAGATCTTCACCAATCACCTTGCTGACGCCATATACGGAGCCCCAACCGTAAGCCATCGACGAGGCGTAAACGATCGACCGGATCCCCTCTTGCCGGCAAGCCTCCAGTACGTTGAAGGTGCCGTCGACGTTGACGGCGAAGATCGTGTCGTCGCTAACCGGCGGTTGATGCGCGGAATGCCATGCGGCAAGATGAATGACCCCGTCCATTCCTTGGACCGCATGACGAACGTCAGAGGCCGTCCGCGTATCGCATCGCACAAATTCAGCCTCTCCGAATTCCGTCGTCCCCGTCCGAACGACGTCCGCCATGCGAACGTTATGGCCTGCCTGAAGCAGCGCGCGGCTTACCGCTTGACCGCCGTTGCCGAAGGCTCCCGTTACAAGCACGTTCATTCCGACTTGCCTCCTCTTCATTCCTGCATTTTAGATTTGCTGGATCCGCGTCCAATCAACCTCGAAGCGGCTTGAATCACCGTCTTCATCCTCTTTACCTTTTCATATAACGTTCCTACTGGAATCATAAACCAAAAATGCAACCCGCGCACGGTCTCTCTACTATTTGTTCCAATAAAAAAACCAGCTAATGTTTGTCAACCCTAAGTGGTTGGATTGCGGCAGCGTTATTGTTATACTGTTTTTGAGCAAGACAAAGAAGCCTCCGTTGGCGCGGATGCCTCT